>ENA-UOUJ01000215-UOUJ01000215.1-activated-sludge-metagenome-genome-assembly--contig:-NODE-215-length-47170-cov-10.011461_pt1 | contig 47170 bp, 40 predicted proteins | sample MGYA00249839_ERZ747224 | MGnify/ENA primary metagenome ERZ747224 (study PRJEB28782, sample SAMN03220277) | activated sludge metagenome | biome: wastewater; feature: sewage sludge; material... | reverse complement strand
CATCAATTGGGTCGTGCCGCAGGGCGGCGAAGGGCCGATCTACCAGGGCATGTGATCGAGCGGCGAGACGTGAGGGGTCAGGCGTGAGGCGCTGCGCTCCCCGCGCCTCCCTTTAACCGCCTTACCCCGTGCGGACGGCGCGTGCCGCGAATACGGCCGTCCGCGCCGACATCCCGGGAACCACTCGCGTCACCCTCGCCGCGCTGCATGCATCGCCGCGCGTACGAAGCGCGTCTTCGCCTTCGCGTAGGCGACACGGTCGTCGGGATGCTCGGCGGCGATGCGCTGCTTGAGCTCGCCATAGGCACGCGCGGCCTCGGGATTCGCGCGCAGGTAGTCGCGGAAGAGGAGGCGCTCCCACTCGGAAGAGCCCGCCTCGAGGAAATGGATGTGATGCGTACGCCGGCCCGCTGCATCGCGGCGTATGAACCATGCGTAGTCCATGCCCGGCAGCCCGTGCTCGGGCGCGCGCCAGAAGAACTCGTAGCCCTGCGCCTGCAACAGCGGAGCGATACGCTGCGCCACATCCTCCATCGAGCTCGCCTCGACCAGCATGTCGATGATCGGCTTGGCGGCAAGGCCGGGCACCGCGGTGCTGCCGAAATGCTCGATCCGCCCGATCAGTTCCGCCGGCAAGGCCGCGCGCAGCCTCGCCACCTCCTCGGCGAACAACCGCGGCCAGGTCGGATCGTAGGGCACGATCTCCACCTGCTCGCTGAGCGCGCGTTCGACGTGGCGGGGCGTGGGATTCATGCGCCGGACTATAGTCCATCCCGGACTCCGCCGCCCGGACAAGGCCGCGACACACCCAGCCCATCATCCCCGTCACCGCTGCAGGCCACTCATGTGCAGCTGCGGGACATGGCGCTACCGCATTCATGGGGATCGAGCGCTGGCCGGCCAGAAGCTCCGGCACCACCCCAGCTCGTCGCACCACCTCGGAGGCTTCGAGTTCGCCGTAGACGCAAAAATGGCGCAAACCCTATCGGATTTTGCGCCATTTTTACGCAATGGAACCATAACTTCATGATTCCTCGGGAATTTCTTGGTCGGGGAAAGAGGATTCGAACCTCCGGCCCCTGCGTCCCGAACGCAGTGCTCTACCAGGCTGAGCTATTCCCCGACACTTCTTGCGACTTGCCTTGCCGTCCTGCGAAGCCAGAAACTATATCAGTGTTTTCGCCGAACTGCAAAGTCCGATAATTGTAGCAGCGCTTCCTTGAAATTGGAAGGGGGAAGCACCGAAATCGCGTCGATTGCGAGCTTCACCTCGGCTTCAGCGTGGCGACGCGTCTCCTCGAGCGCGCCACTCGACTGGATTGCCGCGAGAACGGCGGCAAAATCGTCGCGGCCGCCCCCCTCGATCGCGTGACGCACCAAGGCAGCCTGCTCCGCCGTGCCGTGCTGCATCACGTGAATGAGCGGCAAGGTCGGCTTGCCTTCGGCAAGATCGTCGCCAAGGTGCTTTCCCGTGTCGGCCTCGTCGGCGGAGTAGTCGAGCACGTCGTCGATGAGCTGGAAGGCGGTCCCAAGGTGCATGCCGAACGCGGCGAGGCGTTGCTCGAGCGCTTCGTCCGCGCCAGCGACGATCCCCCCCAGGCGTGCAGCGGCCTCGAAGAGCTTGGCGGTCTTGTAGCGAATCACGCGCAGATAGTCGTCGATGACGACGTCGGCGTTGTGGCAGTTGAGCAGTTGCAGCACCTCGCCCTCGGCGATGATGTTGGTGGCGTCGGCGAGCACACGCATCACGCGCATCTCGTTGACCCCGACCATCATCTGGAAGGCGCGCGAGTAGAGGAAATCGCCCACCAGCACGGCGGAGGCGTTGCCGAACGCGGCGTTGGCGGTGCGCTTGCCACGGCGCAGGTCGGACTCGTCGACCACGTCGTCGTGCAGCAGGCTGGCGGTATGGATGAACTCGACCACTGCCGCGAGCTCATGGTGATGCACGCCTCGATATCCGAGCGCGCCCGCGGCGTACAGCACCAGCGCCGGACGCAGCCGCTTTCCTCCGCTGCCGACGATGTATTCGGCGATCCTCCGGATCAGGGCCACGTCCGAGTGCAGTCGGTTGCGGATGACCACATCCACCGCCTGCATGTCGGCGGCGATCGGCGCGAAGAGCTGCTGGACGGACAAGGCTTGAGGGCTCGCGGAAAAAGGGTGGATGGTAGGCGGCGCCCGCTCGCGGCGTCAAGCCGCGGGCCAGGCGCCGCAGGCGCGACGGAAGATCACCTCAGTTGCCGTTGCGCGCGCGCATCACGGCATTGTCGAGGGCTTCCTTCGCTGCCTTCTGATCGGCCCACACGCCGGCCAGTTCCTCGTCCAGGATGCGGCGCACCTTCTCGCGCTCGACCACCGGCTGCGCCGACGATTGCGGGGTGGCCGGCTTGCTGGCGAGCTGGTCGACCGCGACCTGGATGTTCTCCAGGTCATGCCCGAGCAGCTCGCTACGCGAGGCCAGCAGGCCGGCGCGGTTGAGCGGCAGGTAGCCGGTCTCGCGCTGCCAGGCGACCTGGTTGTCGGGCTGCAGCCAGAAGCTCACGAAGCGCGCCACCGCCTTGTACTCGGCCGGCTTCTTGCCCGCCGAAGCCCACAGCGCGGGGCCGTCGGCGATGGTGTTCTGCGGCGCGCCGGGAAAATCCTCGTAGTACGGGAGCTTGGACACCGCCACATCGACCTTGCCGGCACGGCGGAAGTCGGTCCAGCTCGCCGAGGGCGCCGCGATCACCGCACACTCGCCGCTGGCGAAGCGCTGCTCGGCCTCCGACTGCTGGTTGAACACGTGCAGGTAGCGCGCACGGGTCCAGCTCGCCATCATCGCCACATGCTTGACCTGGAACATGCCGTTGAAGCTGGCCACGGTGGTCTTGCCGCTCTGCGTGGCCACCGGCTCGTTGTGCCAGGCGGAGAGGTTCTCCACCATCACGCGACCGGGTTCGGCCACGGTGTAGGGGCAGGCGTGGCCGGTATCGGCGAGGCGCCCGAGGGTTTCCTGCAGCTCGAACCAGGTGTTGATCCGGTTGGTGTCCGGATTGAGACCGGCCTGACGCAGCGCATCGCGGTTGAGGAACAGCACCGGGGTCGACAGGCCGACCGGCAGCGCCAGCAGCTGGCCCTTGGCGTCGACCGGAGTGCGCGTCATCATTGCGGGCGGGCGCAGGGTCTGCAGCGGCACGCCGCTTTCCTTCATGAGCTGGAAAAGCGGCTTGAAGCGCGGCTTGCCGGCAACGAACTCCTCCTCGTCGTCTCCTTCGAGGATCATCAGGTGCGGCGCACCCGAGCGCCAGTCCGCCGCCGACAGCACGACCCGCACGTCCTTGGACTGCGCATTGAAGCGCTCGACCAGATCCTTCAGCGCCGCCGCCTTCGCGTCGGGCAGACGATGGAAGAGCTGGAGCTGCTGCTGGGCGCTGGCCTGGGCTACAGAGCCGGACGCAAAGAAGAGACCGCCGACAGCGACCGCTGCGGCCAAGGCCTTGAAACGCATCTTGTTCATCGAATCGACACACACTGGAAGGAGCCGGGCAGGACGGCCCGGAAGCGGGCGCGATTATAGAGCCGCTCGCCCCGGAATAGGGCGACCATCGGGAGACGGGAGACCGTCCCGCGCGAGCGGCACTCAAGATGGCGCCGTGCAGGCCGATAATCCTCGCAGAAGATCGTCTTTCCGGATCGCCATGCCCCGCCCGCCCCAATCCCTGTCCCTGCGCCAGCTCGTTTTCGTCGCCCTGCTGCCGTTCACGGCAGGCTGCGACCAGCTCGCCGAAGTGCTCGAACTGCCCAACCCTTCGAAGATCGAGGCAGAAGGCCGGGCCGTGGGCAGCGCCTGCCGCCACGCCGGGCGCTCCCTCGAGGACTGCTACTCGCTCAACCCTGCCGCCTCGAAGGCCGCGGTATTCACCGGCTGGCGCGACATGAACGACTACATGATGGAGCACAAGCTCGAGGTCGTCCCCTCGCAGCTCACGCCGAGCACGCCACCGACCGCCGCGCCCCGTGGTGCTCCGGCGAGTGCGTCGGCACCGGCGGCGGCACACTGAGCAAGCCTGCCGGCGCTCAGGGCGCCGGGTTGCCGTGCATTCGATGCACCTGTTCGATCTCGCCGAGCGTCTCCTCGTCGAGGCCGTGCTGCCAGGCATCCAGGTTCTCTTCCAGTTGGGCGACCGAAGTGGCGCCCACGATGGTGCTCCCGACGAACCAGCGCGAATACACGAAGGCGAGCGCAAGCGCGGTGGGGCTCATCCCGCGCCGGCGTGCGATCTCCGCATAGCGTCCGACGGCGGGACGCACACCGGGCCTGGCGTAGCGCGCGCCAAAGTTCTCGAACTCGGTGATCCGTCCGCGCGCCGCGGGGTCGGCAAGGTACTTGCCCGACAAGTGGCCGAAGGCGAGTGGCGAATATGCCAGCAGTGCCACGTCTTCGCGCAGCGTGATTTCGCTCATGCCGTATTCGTACACCCGGTTGAGCAGGTTGTAGGCGTTCTGCACCGACACCACCCGCGGCAGGCCGCTCTCGCGTGCAATCCGCAGGAACTCCATCAGCCCCCAGGGCTGCTCGTTCGACAGGCCGATGTGGCGGATCTTGCCCTCCTCCACCAGTTCGGCAAGCACCTCGAGCTGGGCACGGATCGGCGTGCATTCGCGCTCGCGCGCCGGGTCGAAGGGCTGCTGGCCGAACAGCGGCTGGTTGCGCGCCGGCCAGTGCAGCTGATAGAGGTCGATGTACTCGGTACGCAGCCGGCGCAGGCTCCCCTCCACCGCGGCGCGGATGTTGGCGCGGTCGAGCGCGAGCGGGCCGCCGCGGATCCACTCCAGGCTGCGTGCCGGACCGGCAACCTTGGTGGCGATCACCCGCTTTTCGCGCACCTGGCGGACCAGCCAGTTGCCGACGATGCGCTCGGTCTCGCCGCAGGTATCGGCACGCGCCGGCACCGGGTACATCTCGGCGGTATCGATGAAATCGACCCCACGCTCAACGGCGAGGTCCAGCTGGCTGTGTGCCCCGGCCTCGCCGTTCTGCTGACCGAAGGTCATCGTCCCCAGGCACACCGCCGACACCCGCGGCCCCGACCCGCCGAGCCGGCGGTACTCCATCTCACGTGCTGTCATCCTCGACTCCCTGTGCAGACGCTGCATTCGCGCCTGGCGGCGCTCCTGCCGACACCATCGCATGGCCACCCCCTGTAGGAGCGCCGCCAGGCGCGAAGGCGGCGGCAGGTCCAAGCGCCGTGCTCGCCAGCGCGGCGCTCGCGGCTTATCATCCGCTGCCTTGCTCCGTTTCCGACAGTCGCCCTCGCGGCCCGGTGCGGACCCATCATACTGCAGCCCCTGCGCGCACCGACCCCATGAACCAGCACACCCCCGCCGCCGCGCTCGCCTGCGCCGGCCTCCTCGGCTATTGCCGCGCCGGCTTCGAGAAGGAACTCGCCGCCGAACTCGACGACATCGCCGCCGAAGCCGGCCTGATCGGCTACGTGCGCGCCGAGCCCGACTCGGGCTACGTGATCTACGAGACCTTCGAGCCCACCCCGCTCGGCAACTTCGGCGAATCCACCGACTGGCGCCGCCCGGTGTTCGCGCGCCAGCTCCTGCCCTGGTTCGCCCGCGTCGAAGACCTGCCCGAGCGCGACCGCGCCACGCCGATCGTCGACGCGGTCAAGGCCAGCGGCCAGCGCTTCTCGGGCGTGATGCTGGAAACCCCCGACACCGACGAGGCAAAACAGCGCTCGGGCTTCTGCAAGCGCTTCACCGAGCCGCTCGCCAAGGCGCTCGAGAAGGCCGGCTGCCTGCGCAGCAGCCGTGCCGGGCTGCCGGTACTGCACGTGCTGTTCACCAGCGCCACTACCGCCTGGCTCGCCGCCGGCCAGCCCGGGCAGTGCTCGACCTGGCCGATGGGCATCCCGCGCCTGCGCATGCCCTCGAACGCCCCCAGCCGCTCCACCGCCAAGCTCGCCGAAGCCTTCATGATGCTGCTCGAGAACGACGAGCGCGAGAGCATCCTGCGCGCCGGGCAACGCGCGGTGGACCTCGGCGCCGCGCCGGGCGGGTGGACCTGGCAGCTCGTGCATCGAGGGCTGCGCGTCACCGCGATCGACAACGGCCCGCTGCGCGACAGCGTGATGGCTACCGAGATGGTCGAGCACCTGAAGGCGGACGGCTTCACCTGGCGCCCGCACCGGCCTGTGGACTGGATGGTGTGCGACATGGTCGAGCAACCCTCGCGCATCGCCTCGCTGGTGGCCGAGTGGATCGCCACCGGGCGCTGCCGCTACACCGTCTTCAACCTCAAGCTGCCGATGAAGCGCCGCGTCGAGGCGGTCGAGCAGTGCCGCGAGCTCATCCGCAAGCGCCTCGCCAGCGTCGGCCCCTTCGATCTGCGCATCAAGCACCTCTACCACGACCGCGAGGAAGTCACCGCCTTCCTCACGCTCAAGCGCTGAGGCGGATTGCGAAGCCCCTGTCCGGTAACGCTTTTTGCGCCGTGTATAATCCGGGGTTTCCGTAATCCGGCGGTCGAGTGTCGACCGTCTCCAACCCGAAGGCACCCATGAGCTTTGCCGATCTCGGCCTCATTCCCGAACTTCTCCAGGCCGTCACCGACGCCGGCTACACCGAGCCCACGCCGATCCAGCGCCAGGCCATCCCGATCGTCATCGCCGGCAACGACGTCATGGGCGGAGCCCAGACCGGCACCGGTAAGACCGCCGGCTTCACGCTGCCGCTACTGCACCGCATCGCCCGCCATGCCAACACCAGCACCTCGCCCGCCCGCCACCAGACGCGCGCGCTGATCCTCGCGCCCACGCGCGAGCTGGCCATGCAGGTGTTCGAGTCGGTCAAGACCTACAGCAAGCACCTGCCGCTGCGCTCGGTGTGCGTGTATGGCGGCGTCGACATCCGCCCGCAGCAGGCCGAGCTGCGCCGCGGCATCGAGGTCGTGATCGCCACGCCGGGGCGGCTGCTCGACCACATCGAGCAGAAGTCGATCAACCTGTCCCAGGTCGAAGTGCTGGTGCTCGACGAAGCCGACCGCATGCTCGACATGGGCTTCATCCCCGACATCAAGCGCATCCTCGCCCTGCTGCCCAAGCAGCGCCAAAGCCTGCTGTTCTCGGCCACTTTCTCGGACGAGATCAAGCGCCTCGCCGACCAGATGCTGAAGGATCCGCAACTGATCGAGGTGGCGCGCCGCAACATGGTGTCCGAGACCATCACCCACGTGGTGCACCCGGTGTCCTCGGGCATGAAGCGCAACCTGCTCGCCCATCTGCTGCGCCACAAGCCCGACACCCAGGCCCTGGTCTTCGTCGATACCAAGCTGATGTGCGGGCGCCTGGCCCACTACCTCGAGCGCAGCGGCATCTCGGCCGACGCCATCCACGGCGACAAGGGCCAGCAGCAGCGCACCGACACGCTCGAAGCCTTCAAGTCGGGCAAGCTGCGCGTGCTGGTCGCCACCGATGTCGCCGCGCGCGGCCTCGACATCGACGAGCTACCCTTCGTGATCAACTTCGAGCTGCCGCATACCGCCGAGGACTACGTGCACCGCATCGGCCGCACCGGACGCGCCGGCCACCACGGCTACGCGATCTCGCTGGTGAGCTCGGAAGAGAAGCACTGGCTATCCGAGATCGAGAAGCTGATCAAGCTGCAGATCCCGCAGGAGACCGTCCCCGGCTTCGACCCCGACCCCGACTTCCACGAGGCCGGCAGCCGCGCCCATCGCGGGCGCAGGCCGGCGGCCGCAGCCGCCGACAACGAGGCGCGCGCCGCGGCACCGCGCTCTCCCAGTCGCGAACGTGGCGCCGAGCACGGGGGCGACGGCGGTCGTCGCGAGCCGGCGCGCGAGCGCGAGGGCATGCGCACCAGCCCCCGCCGCGGCCGCTCCACGATCGCGGCAGACGGCTTCGACTTTTCCAAGCCCTACGAGCCGGTCAATCCACCCGTCGTCGTCGCCGAGCAGACCCAGCCTACCGCGGCCGCCGCCGGCAAGCCCGACCCGCTGCGCCGCCACCAGCGTCCGATCGCGGTGCTGCTCGGCGGCCTCGGACGCAAATAAGGGCCTCCCCCGCCCCTTATTCGCCACTCGGCGGAGCGCAGCCATCGGCTATCCTGTGGCTTAGATTTCGGGCGCCCTGAAGCAGGGCGCCTCCACCACCCTCCTCTGCGATCCTCCGCCGTCGTGAACCCTTCCGGACGCCTGCCGGGCCTGCCACCGCCACCCGGCCCCTCCTCCGCCTCAGAACCCTTCGTCCCCGATTTGTCGGAAGGAGCGGAGACCGGCGTCTACCTCGCCTTGCTCGAACTTCTCGACGAGGGTCTGATCATCACCGGCGACGAGGTCGTCCTCGACGCCAACAGCGCCGCCTGCCGCCTGCTCGACCGCGACTACCGCGACGTGGCCGGCCGTCCGCTTGCCCAGCTGTTCCCCGACGGGCAGGCCTTCCTCGCCGCGCGCGCGCGCCTGCTGATCGAGGGCGAGCGCCGAGGCCAGCTCGATTTCGCCCTCCCCGAGGGCGGCGTGCGCACGCTCGACTACCTCTGCGCCCCGAGGCTGCGGCCGGGTATCCACGCGATCATCCTGAGCCCCCCCGCGACGGCGGAGCGGGCGAACGACGACGAATCCGGAGGGGCACGCCCGGTCGCCGGCAGTGCCGATACACGACCGTTCGACGATCTGCCATTGATGCCGATGTACCTCGCCAGCCACGACCCGCTCACAGGGCTGGCCAATCGGCGCATGCTCGAGGCGCGCTTCGGCGATTGTGCGGTGCGTGCTGCCGGTCGCCACGGCAGCATCGCGATCGTGCGCATGGATCTCGACGGCTTCGCTGCATTCAATCGCAGCCTCGGCGAAAGTGCAGGCGACGAAACCCTGCGCCGCGTCGCACGGCGGCTCGCCGCCACCGCCGGCCCCGACGCCCTCGTGGCGCGCGAGCGCAGCGACAGCTTCATCGTGCTGCTGCCCGAGCCTGACCTCCCCGGCAGCGCCGATCAGTTCGCCGACAGCCTGCTGCGCGCCATCGCCGAACCCTTCGAGCTCGGTGGCGACCCGCAACGCATCACCGCAAGCGCCGGACTCGCTCTCTATCCGCAGGACGGCCGCAGTCTCGACACCCTGCTGCGCAACGCGAAGTGCGCACTCGAACAGGCTCGCCGCCTCGGCGGCAACCGCTGCAGCGCCTTCCGCACCCGGCTCGACGGCCCGGGTTTCGACAGCAGCCAGCTAGAACGCGGCCTGCGCCATGCGCTGCAGACGGACGAGCTGACTCTGCACTTCCAGCCCTTGGTCGACGCACGCTCGGGCCGAACCCGTGCTGGCGAGGCCCTGCTGCGCTGGCGCCACCCCGACTTCGGCCTGCTGCCCTATCGCCAGTTCATGGGTGCGGTCGGCGACCCTCGCCTGCTCGCAGACGTGGGCGACTGGGTGCTTGCCACCGCCTGCCGGCATGCCGCCGACTGGCCTCCTGCGAACGATGGCGGGCGCCTTCGCCTCACGGTGAATGTCTCGGTGGAACAACTGATCCGCGGCGATTTCGCAGCCCGCGTCGCGACATCCCTGCGCAGCGCCGGGCTGAAGCCGGATCGCCTCGAACTCGACCTCGACGAAAGAGTGCTCGCGCTCGACAGCCCTGCGCTCGCCGGAACCCTCGGGCGCATCGCCGCGGCCGGCGTACGCCTGTCGATCGACGACTTCGGCCGCGGCCTGTCCTCCATCCCGCGTCTGCGCCGCTACCCGCTCGCTGCACTCAAGCTCGACCCCGAGCTGGTACGCGGGGTCGGCCGCAGCGAGGACAGCGAGGCCATCGTCGAGGCGGTCGGCGCGCTGGCCGGCACGCTCGGTCTCGAGATCTACGCGCGCGGGGTCGAGAACCGCGGCCAGCAGGCCTTCCTGTGCGCGCTCGACTGCCACCTGCAGCAGGGCCCGCTGTTCGGGCGGCCGCTCACGGCGCGCGAGTTCGCTTCGAGCTTCCTGCTCGCTCAATAGTCCTGCAGGCTGGCGCAGGTCTCCTCGCGTCCGGTCATGCGGCCGAAGCGCTGCAGGCGTTCGCGCACGAAATCGTCGGGCACGCGCCGATCTGCGCAGTACTCCCGCAGTTGCATCGCCTGCGCAGCGTACTGCAGGCGGCGCACACTGTCGGCGAGGGCCGGAAAGCGATAGCCGTCGGTGCGCCGCCACTCGGGCGGTGGCGCGTTCGCGGCCGCACCGGCGGGCGCGGCCGGCGTCTGCTGGGCACGAACCGATCCGACGAAAATGGTGAGCGCAACGGAGAGGACGAGGACAGTAAGGTGAACGCGCATCGGGCCGCAGGTGCAGGGGAGACCCCTGCCCTTACGGCCCGATGCGCTTCCGGCTTGAGCGAAACCCGCCGACCTTGGCGTCGGCGGGTTGTTCGGCATCATCCCTCCATCGACTTCACGTGCTGGATGACCTCGCCGATGGCTTCCTGCGCGCTGCCGTAGAGCATGCGGCAGTTGTCCTTGTAGAACAGCGCGTTCTCGATGCCCGAGTAGCCGGCGCCCTTGCCGCGCTTGACCACGATGACGTTCTGCGCCATGTCGGCGTTGAGGATCGGCATGCCGTAGATCGGGCTCGACTTGTCGGTGCGCGCGACCGGGTTCACCACGTCGTTGGCACCGATCACCAGGGCCACGTCGGCCTGGGCGAAGTCGGCGTTGATCTCCTCGAGGTCGAAGATCTTGTCGTAGGGCACGCCAGCCTCGGCGAGCAGCACGTTCATGTGGCCCGGCATGCGGCCCGCGACCGGGTGGATCGCGAACACCACCTCGACACCCGCCTCCTCGAGCAGCTGCGACATCTCCCACACCTTGTGCTGGGCGCCCGCCACCGCCATGCCGTAGCCCGGCACGATGATGACCTTCTGGCCGTAGCGCATCAGCGCCGCCGCATCCATCGCAGAGAGCTCGCGCATCGTGCCTTCGACCGCCTCGCCGCCTTCCACGGCCGCGCCGGTGATCGGGGCGAAGATGACGTTCTTGATCGGGCGGTTCATCGCCTTGGCCATGAGCTGCGTGAGCAGCATGCCCGAGGCACCGACCACGATGCCGGCCACGATCAGCGCCGGGTTGCCGATCACGAAGCCCTTGAAGCCGACCGCGAGACCAGTGAAGGCGTTCAGCAGCGAGATCACCACCGGCATGTCGGCGCCGCCGATCGGCAGCACCAGGATCACGCCCAGCGCCAGCGCCAGCACGAAGAACAGGAAGATCTCGAAGCCGCTCGGGTGCGCCGAGTAGGCCACGGTGAGGCCGATGCCGATGGTGATGACCGAGAGCAGGAAGTTGATGTTGTTCTGTCCCGGCAGGCGGATCGCCTTGTTCATCAGGCCCTGCAGCTTGGCAAAGGCCACGCACGAACCCGAGAACGCCACCGCGCCGATCACCGCACCGAGCGCGAGCAGCGTGGAGGTGATCGCGTCGTGTGGCACGCCGCGCACCAGCTCGATCGCCGCGATGCCGGCCGCGGCGCCGCCGCCCATGCCGTTGTAGATCGCGACCATCTGCGGCATGTCGGTCATCTTGACCACCTTGCCGCTGTACCAGGCCACGCCGCCACCGAGCACGATCGCCACCACCATCAGGCCGATGTTGTGCAGGTCGGGGATGAAGAAGGTGGCCACCGTGGCACCGATCATCGCGTAGCCGGCCCACACCACGCCCTTGCGCGCGGTGACCGGCGAAGCCATCGCCTTGAGGCCGAAGATGAACACGATGGCGGCGATGAAGTACGCCATGTTCACGAACCAGTTCGACGTCATTGCTCACCCCCCTGCTTGCGGCCGCCGGCCTTGAACATGCCCAGCATGCGCTCGGTCACGATGTAACCGCCGGCGGCGTTGGCCGCGCCGAGGAACACCGCGAAGAAGCCGATCAGCAGCTGCAGCGGGCTCTCCGGGTCGGCATGGCCGAGCGCCACCATGGCGCCGATCAGCACGACGCCGTGCACGAAGTTGGAACCCGACATCAGCGGGGTGTGCAGGATCACCGGCACGCGCGAGATCACCTCGTAACCGGTGAACGCGGCCAGCGCGAAGATGTACAACGCGGTAAAGCCATCCATTGGGATTTCCTCCTTACAGTCCGAGCGCCTGCTTGACGCCCGCGTGGCGAAGCTCGCCCGCATGCGCCAGGCAGCTGCCGGCCATGACCTCGTCCTCCCAGTCGAGCGCGAGCGCGCCGTCCTTGATGAAGGGCGAGATGAAGTTGAACAGGTTCTTGGCGACCATCTCCGAGGCATGCACCGGCATGCGGCTGGGGATGTTGGTCGGGCCGATCACGAGCACGTCGTCGATCCACACCTTCTCGCCGGCCACCGTGCCCTCGACGTTGCCGCCGGTCTCGGCCGCCATGTCGACCACGACCGCGCCCGGCTTCATGCGCGCGATCATGTCGGCGGTGATGATGCGCGGCGCCTTCTTGCCCGGGATGGCCGCGGTGGTGATGAGCGCGTCGCACTGCGCCACCGCCTTGGCGAGGCGCTCGGCCTGCTTGGCCTTCTCCTCCTCGGTGAGCTCGCGCGCATAGCCGCCCGCACCGACCGCCGAGACGCCGGTGTCGACGAACTTGGCGCCGAGAGACTCGATCTGCTCGCGGGTCTCGGGGCGCACGTCGTAGCCCTCGACCATGGCGCCGATGCGGCGGGCCGTGGCGATCGCCTGCAGGCCGGCGACGCCGGCGCCGATGACCAGCACCTTGGCCGGGCGGATCGAGCCGGCAGCGTAGGTGAGCATCGGGAAGAACTTGGGCGAGTGGTCGGCGGCGATCAGCGCGCACTCGTAGCCCGCGACCGCGCCCTGGCTGGACAGGATGTCCATGCTCTGCGCGCGCGAGATGCGCGGCAGCAGCTCGAGTGCGAAAGCGGTGACCTGGCCGTCCACGAGCTGCTGCACGCGCTCGGCGCTGTACCAGGGCTGCAGCATGCCGCACAGCACGCTGCCCGGCTTCATCGCGGCGAGGGTCTCCGCAGGGGGCGGCTGCACGCACAGGACCACGTCGGCAGCGGCGACGACTTCGGCCGCGCTATCGACCCAGGTGACGTCCGCGAAGTCGGTCTCGCGGAAGTGCGCGCCCTTGGCGGCGTCCTTCTGCATCACCACGCTGGCGCCCAGGCCCTGGTATTTCTTCACCACGTCCGGGACGACGGACAGCCGTCGCTCGCCGGGATGGGTTTCCTTGAGCACTCCGATGACCAGAGGCATGGATGTACTCCTCCATATTGAGGGGTTTGAGGGGATTCGAAGAATGACGCGTCGGTCGCATGCCTCTTGATTGTTGTCTCTCCCTGCCCCGACTGGCGGGCCCGCGAGACCGACACACAACGATATTAACTTCAATCAAGGTTCGCGCACCATCTTCGTGCAGCGGCGACAGGATCCGCGCAATGTTTCTCGTGCAGGCACGCCGACAGGCGCGAAGACGGCGGAACACCGCGCACGTGTCGGCTGCCGGAGCGCCGGATTCGCGGCAGGCGCAGCGCCTGCAGGAGACCGCGACGCGCGGTGTTCTTGTAGGAGCGCCGCAAGGCGCGATGTAGGAGCGCCGCAAGGCGCGAAGACGGCGGTGGAGTAAGGCAGGCGCTTCGCTTGCCGAAGCGCCGGGTCCGCGTCGGGGCGACGGTGCGTTGTCTTCAGCGCGCGATGGCGGTTCTGGAGGGAGCGACGGCAGCAGCGCGGGCTTCGACCAGCTTGACGACTGCGAGCGAGATGTTGTCGCCGGTGCCGCCGGCACGCTCGCGACCGAGCGCGACCAGGCGTTCGGCCGCCGCACGTGCGGGAAACTCCTGGAGGGTCGAGGCAAGCTCGAACTCGGTGAAATGGGCCCACAGCCCATCCGAGCAGAGCAGGAAGGCGTCCCCGGCCACCGGCGCCTCCTCCCGGCCGTAGTCGATTCTCGGCTCGCGGTCGCTGCCCAGGCAGGACAGCAGGACGTTACGCTGCGGGTGGCGGAGCGCGGCCTGATCGTCCAGGCGCCCCTTGCGCACCAGTTCGGCGACGAGCGAATGGTCGCCGGTCACCGACATCGTGCGCGTGCCGCGGAAGTGGTACATGCGCGAGTCGCCGCAGTGCGCCCAATAGGCCTTGCCCTGCTGCATCATGAAGACCACCGCGGTGCTGTGCGGGTCCTGCTCGCTGGTGAAGCGGGTCAGCTTGATGACGACATGGGCCTCGTCGATGATGCTGCGCAGCAGATGTTCGGGCGTCTCGTGCAGCGGGGCGTAGGCCTCGAAGTTCTGGCGCGCGCGCATCAGCACCTGCTCGGCCGCCATGGCACCGCCGGTGTGGCCGCCCATTCCGTCCGCAAGCACCGCCATCATCATGCCGGGCCGTTTCGGATGACCGAACAAGGCGACGCGGTCCTGCTGTTCCTTGCGGTCGCCCAGATGCATGGCGACACAGGTTTCGGCGGTGAAGGGCATGAAAGTGGGGGGACGCGATCGGGACGGGTCACGGGATGATATCAACCCGGCACGAGGTGCAGGCGGCGCGAAGCCGCCGGGGCCTGCAGCCGGGCGTGAAATCCGTCACGCCCGGCACGGTTCATCACGAGGCCGAGCGCAGGCGGGCGTCGATCAGCTCGATCCAGTGCAGCACCGGCTTGTCCGTACCCGCCTGGAGGTGGGTCATGCAGCCGATGTTGGCCGAGGCGATCCGCCCGGCGCCGCCCTCGAGCAGAGCGTCGAGCTTGTTCGCGCGCAGGCGGCCGGAGAGCTCCGGCTGCAGGATCGAGTAGGTGCCCGCCGAACCGCAGCACAGGTGGGCGTCGCGTACCGGGGTGAGGTCGAAGCCCGCCGCCAGCAACAGGGACTCGACCGTGCCGCGGATGCGCTGGCCGTGCTGCAGCGTGCAGGGCGCGTGCCAGGCGAGCGCCTCGCGCGGCTGCGCGCGGGCGGCGAGCCGCGCTTGCAGGGCCTCGCCCTCGGCAAGGACGACCTCCGCGATGTCGCGCGTCAGCTCGCTCACACGCTGCGCACGCTCGGCATAGACCGGATCGTGCTGCAGAAGGTGGCCGTAGTCGCGCACCTGCACGCCGCAGCCCGAGGCGGTCATCACGATCGCCTCGATGCGCCCGGCCTCGATGTCCGGCCACCAGGCGTCGATGTTGCGGCGTGCATCGGCGCGCGCACCGTCGGCGTCGTCGAGGTGGAAGCGCACCGCGCCGCAGCAGCCGGCCCCCGGCATCTCCACCATAGAGATGCCGAGCGCGTCGAGCACGCGTGCCGCGGCCGCGTTGATCGAGGGCGCCATCGCCGGCTGCGCGCAACCGGCGAGCGCGATCACCCGGCGCGCATGGCGCGGCTCCGGCCACGCCCCGGCCGGACGCAGCGTCGGCACCTTGTCCTGCAGCGACTTGGGCAGCAGCCCGCGCACCGCGCGCCCGGCACCCATCGCCAGGCCGAACAGCCTGGGCCGCGGCACGAACTCGCGCAGCGTGCGCCGCACCAAGGCCTCGCCGCCGTGGCGCGGCACGCGCTCGGCGACCACCGCGCGGCCGATGTCGAGCAGGCGGCTGTAGTGCACGCCCGAGGGACAGGTGGATTCGCAGGACCGGCAGGTGAGGCAGCGGTCGAGATGCAGGCGGGTCTTCTCGGTCGGCTCGGCGCCCTCGAGCACCTGCTTGATCAGGTAGATACGCCCGCGCGGGCCGTCGAGCTCGTCACCGAGCAGCTGGTAGGTCGGGCAGGTGGCGGTGCAGAAGCCGCAGTGCACGCACTTGCGCAGGATCTCCTCGGCCTCGCGGCCCTCCGGGGTGTCGCGGATGAAATCGGCGAGCTGGGTCTGCATCGCTCAGAACTCCGGGTAAAGACGGCCGGGGTTGAAGATCCCCGCGGGGTCGAAGGCCTGCTTCAGCCGGCGATGCACCACCGCAAGCGGTGCCGCGAGGGGCTGGAACACGCCGGCGGCGCGATCGCCACCGCGGAAGGCCACGGCATGGCCGCCGAGCTCGGTGGCGCGTGCGCGTACCGCCCGCGCCTCGACCGCGCCTGCGAGCCAGCGCTGCGCGCCGCCCCACTCGACGAGCTGGCGCCCGGGCAGGCCGAGCGCCGGCGCGGTCGAAGGCAGCGACAGCCGCCACAGCACCCCGCCTTCCTCCACCGCGAAGCCGGGCAGGGTCTGCTCGCGCACTGCCGTCCACAAGGCCTGCGCCGCGGCAGGCGCGAGCGCCTCGCCGCCGAGCCGCGCACCGGCCGCCTGCACCGCCGCCTCGGCGCCCGACAGGCGCAGGTGCAGCACGCCGTCCTGCCACAGCGTGGCCGACACCGGCAGCGGCTGGCCGCCCCATTCATTGACGCGCCGCAGCGCGCTCGCCTCGTCGAGCTCGAAGCGCAGCGTGGCCTCGGCCACCGGGCGCGGCAGCACCTTGAGCGAGACCTCGAGCAGGATGCCGAGCGTGCCCAGGCTGCCCGCCACCAGGCGGGAGAGGTCGTAGCCGGCGACGTTCTTCATGACCTGGCCGCCGAAGCGCAGCACCTCGCCGCGTCCGTCGAGCAGCTTGATGCCGAGCATGAAGTCGCGCAACGCGCCGGCGTTCGCCCGCCGCGGGCCGGACAGGCCGGAGGCGACGCAGCCGCCCACGGTGGCGCCTGGGCCGAAATGCGGCGGCTCGAAGGCGAGATACTGGCCCTTCTCCGCCAGAAGCTCCTCGAGCTCGGCGAGCGGCGTGCCGCCTCGCACGGTAACCACCAGCTCGGTGGGCTCGTGCGCGACCACGCCACGGTTGGCGCAAAGTTCGAAGGGCTCGCCCGCGAGCGGGCCACCGTAGAAGCCCTTGCTGCCACCGCCACGCAGGCACAGGGGCGTGCGCGCCGCCGCAGCCGCGCGCACGCGCTCTGCCCATTCCTTCTCGATCGTCGTCATCGTTTCATCGTCCAGTCATTCATTTGCCCGACCGCGTTGCCGGCCACCGGTGGTGGCGCGGCGCAGCCCACGCGCGCCGTTCAGAAGCGCGGGATGTCCGGATACGGCACATGGCCCTTGCTCACCCTCATGCGGCCGTATTCGGCACAGCGGTTGAGCGTGGGGATCGCCTTGCCGGGGTTGAGCAGGCCGGGCGGGTCGAAGGCCGCCTTGACGCGGAAGAACTGGCGCACCTCGGCCGTCGTGAACTGCGCGCACATCTGGTTGATCTTCTCCAGCCCGACGCCGTGCTCGCCGGTGATCGTGCCGCCGAGCGCCACCGACAGCTCGAGGATCTCGGCACCGAACTCCTCGGCGCGCTCGAGCTCGTCGGGCTGGTTGGCGTCGAACAGGATCAGCGGGTGCAGGTTGCCGTCGCCCGCGTGGAAGACGTTCATGCAGCGCAGGCCGTACTTGCCTTCCATGTCCTGGATCGCGGTCAGCATCTCGCCGAGGCGCTTCCTCGGGATGGTGCCGTCCATGCAGTAGTAGTCGGGCGAGATCCGCCCTGCCGCCGGGAAGGCGGCCTTGCGTCCGGCCCAGAAGCGGAGCCGCTCGGCCTCGTCGCGCGAGACGCGGATCTCGGTGGCGCCGCTTTCCTCCAGAACCGCGCGCACGCGGGCGATCTCCTCGGCCACCTCTTCAGGCGTGCCGTCGGACTCGCACAACAGGATCGCCTTGGCATCGAGCGGATAGCCGGCGCGCACGAACTCCTCGACCGCCGCCGTCGCCGGCTGGTCCATCATCTCCAGGCCGGCGGGGATGATGCCGGCGGCGATGATCTTCGCCACCGCCTCGCCGGCGCGCACCACGTCGTCGAAGGCCGCCAGCACGCACTGCGCGAGCTGGGGCTTGGGGACCAGCTTGACGGTGACCTCGGTGAGCACCACCAGCATGCCCTCGGAGCCGGTCACCAGCGCCAGCAGGTCATAGCCCGGCGAATCGAGCGCCCCCGAGCCGATCTCGACGATCTCGCCCTCGATGGTGACGCCACGCACGCGCAACAGGTTGTGCACCGTGAGGCCATACTTGAGGCAATGCACGCCGCCGGCATTTTCGGAAACGTTGCCGCCGATCGAGCAGGCGATCTGCGAGGACGGATCGGGCGCGTAGTACAGGCCGTAGGGCGCGGCCGCCTCGGAGATCGCCAGATTGCGCACGCCCGGCTGCGCGACGGCGGTGCGCGCAAGCGGATCGAGCTTGAGGATGCGGTTGAAGCGTGCCAGCGACAGCAGCACGCCGCGGGTGTGCGGCAGCGCACCCCCCGACAGCCCGGTGCCCGCACCGCGCGCCACCACCGGCACGCCCAGCTCATGGCAGATGCGCAACACGGCCACCACCTGCTCCTCGGTCGTCGGCAGGGCGACCACCAGCGGCAACGCGCGGTAGGCAGCGAGTCCGTCGCACTCGTAGGGGCGCAGATCCTCGGCGTCGTACATCAGCGTGCCGGGCGGCAGCACCTTGCCCAGCGCCTCGACCACGCGCGCCTTGTCGACCGCGGAAAAATCGCCCTCGGTCTCGCCGAACGCGAGTGCTTCGTTCTCCAGCATCATCCTCGTCTCCTTGCCAAGCGGTACCGCTCGAGCGCGCCAGCGTCGCAAACGCCGCGCCGAGCCGGCGGCCCTTCCAGTCGACATCGAGTATAGGGCTTGGCGCCCGAGGCCTGTTTGACGGCTTTGACGGCTCTTCGCCGGCACCTTGAAGAATATTCAAACCGTGCGTGGCGCGGCGGTGCTCAGGGCAGCACCGCCTGCAGCCAGTCCGCGAAGGCGGCGCATTCCCAGCGTTCGAGCGCACCCGGGCGCCAGCACAGATAGTGGGCGTAGGGCGAACGCAGCGGCCGCGAGGACAGCGCCAGCAGGCGGCCGCTGTCGAACCAGGCTGCGCCCAGGCGCTGGCGCACCAGGGCGACGCCGAAGCCGCTCGCCGCCGCGTCGTAGGCCAGCCCGAGGTCGTTGAACTGCGCGCCGCGCGCGGGCTCGGGCAGGGCCAGGCCGCAATGCGCGAACCAGTTCGACCACGGTTCGAGCGGACTGCGCACGAGCGCAGTGCCGGCGCACTCGGCGAGGCTCGCGAAACCGTCGAAGGGGCCGTGCTCGTCGAGAAAGGCCGGGCTGCAGGCAGGGACGACGTCGTCGCGCAGCAACAGGCGATGCTCGAGGTCGGCGTAGCCGCCCGCGCCGTAGCGGATCTCGAGCTCGGCCTCCTCCGCGATGACGTCGCGCAGCGGGATCGACACCTGCAGCGTCAGCTCGATGTCCGGCCAGTCGCGGCGGAAGAGCTCGAGCTTGGGCATCACGAACTGGCGACAGAACGAAGGCGTGACCGCCACCCGCAAGCGCGGCGTCCCACGCGGCGCGCGCTCGCCCGGCAGTTCGCGCAGTGCGGCGAGCGCGATACCGACCTGCTGCAGATAGACCGCGCCCTCGGCAGTCGGGGTGAAGTCGCTGCGCGAGAACAGCCGCACGCCGAGGTGGGACTCGAGCTGGCGCAGGCGGTGGCTGACCGCGCTCACGGTCACGCACAGATCCTCGGCAGCTCGGCTCGCGCTGCGCAAGCGCGCGACCGCCTCGAAGGTGAGCAGGCACTGGATGGGCGGGATGCGGCTGACGGTCATGGTTGCGGTGCGGCACCTGGATTGAAGCCTGGCCGGCATTATCGCCTCGAAGCCGGGATGCTTGCACTGTGCGGATCGGAGAGCCCCCCTGCGGAATGGCGATCCGACCTGAAGACGGGCAGAGGATCCCGTCGAGAGCAAAGACGAATCCCTGTATCTGGAGAAATCCCCCCGAAGCAAGCGATCCGAAAGCATTCATCATTTCCTGGAACGAGAATTCATATCGATAAAAAATAAAAAGCCAGATCCATTCAGGACAAACGAATCGCGATCGCAGCATGCCGTTCTGCATATCGATTCGTCGTATTCGTGCCTCGATACCCCATCCACACTCCGCGAAAGTGTCGGCTTATTTTACAGTCGCAATAAAACGGGCTTCATAAAACCAATCTGAATCCATATAAAACAGCATCTTATAAAAATCGGCACATTCATTGCTTCATTTTAGCCGTATCCTTTGCGGAGGCGACCACCATGAAAACGAAAAGCCTTATCTTCGCAATGCTGGCTGCATTCGGTGCATCTTCTGCGTCCGCTGCGCTGGTCGATCTTACCGGGCTCGGTTACGTCACGTACGGCGATGGAAACAGCTACTCGCTGGCGGTTGCGAACTATTTTTCCTGCGGATCGGAATACGGTCCCGGCTGTGCGTACAACGTCAAGGGCTCCCCCGGAGCGGGTGAAACGGAGCCCCGCATCTACATCGTCCAGGGGGCAGGCGGTCACATCGACAACGACAGCGCAAACATGGACGACGCTTTCGATGCGGCGAACAACGAGCTGTTCTTCACGATGACCTCTGCCAACGAGCCGGGCAGCGACGGCAACAAGAACGCCACCTTCACCGGCGATCAGGTCAACACCTGGGACGCGACGCTGGGCGCGCTCGACCAGACCTTCGACTTCACGAAGAACCTGATGACCTTCTTCTTCGTGAACAACGAACCGAACAGCAATGACGGCCTCACGCAGAACCTGGCTGTGTGGGCACGGGTGACACTGACCAACCGGGATGGCACGTCCATCTACCGAACCTTCGACGTCACCAACGACCCGCGGACGAGCGAACAGCGTGACGGGGACACCATCGGCGACCTGCCCGCTCCAGGCTACGGCCCCCCGCCGATCGGCGGCGGAGTCGCGTATGGCGACGTGACGCTCTACACCAGCGAGGGCAACGCTCCCGAGATTACCGATTTCGCCATGTCCGGCGGCCAGGTGTGCGTCGACAAGACCACGAAGGTCCTGGTGGACTGCACGACCGCCAGCGCCGGCAGCTTCGACGCGATCAACCACAACCTCGGCGAGAATCAGGCCCCCTACGCGATCACCATTCCCGAGCTCGACGACTTCATCGATGGCCTGATGGCAGTGGGCTCGAACCTCGATGACTACGTGATGCGGGTCGACCTGCGCTATGGCTGCGTCCAGCCGCCATTCGGCGTCACCGGCACGGGTGGCAACGCGGAATGCGTGCCGTACGGCACCGCGGTGTCGCAGGACAACAACTTCGAACAGGTCTTCATCGGCACCCGCCTGGCGCAACAGTCGGTACCGGAACCCGGCACCCTGGTCCTTCTCGGCTCGGGCCTGCTGGGCTTCGCAGCCGCCCGCCGGTCCCGCAAGTCCTGAGGCATCGCGGGCCCCGGCCGCGGCATCAGGCGTCACCACAGCACTCCGGATCCAGTCCGGGCAGCCGCGTCTCCCGCGCCGCTGCCCGGACTTTTTCGGGCGCGTGGGCCCGCCACCGTTTCGCGGCTAAGATGGAAGGTCTCGGACAACAGGGGCCGCAAGTTGCCGCCCTCGGAAAGCCTCTGGCCGATGCCCTCCCCACATCCGCACCTGCCCTTCCTCGCCTGGCCCGCCCATTGGCGGGAGCACGGCCTGCGCGGCGATCTCGTCGCCGGCGTCACGGTCGCGCTGGTGTTGATCCCGCAGGCGCTGGCCTACGCCAAGCTCGCCGGACTGCCGCCGCACATCGGCCTCTACGCCGCGCTGGTCCCGGCGGTGGTCGCGGCCCTGTTCGGCTCCTGCGGCCAGCTGTCCACCGGGCCGGTGGCGCTGACCAGCCTGCTCGTGGGCGCGAGCATCCTGCCGCTGGCAGGCGCCGCCGGGGGCGACCTGGTCGGCCTCGCCCTGCTGCTCGCGCTGCTATCGGGCCTGATCCAGCTCGCGCTCGGCATGCTGCGCCTGGGCTGGCTGCTCAACCTGCTGTCGGTGCCGGTGCTGATGGGCTTCGTCAACGCCGCGGCGCTGATCATCTGCCTCACCCAGATCCCGCCCCTGCTCGGGCTGGCCATGCCGCACTCCGATCATCTGCTGGTCGATTTCGTGCGCGCGCTCGGCGGGCTCGACGCGCTGCAGCCGGCCGCGGTGGCCTTCGGCGTCGGCAGCCTGGCCGCGCTGGTGGCGCTCAAGCGCCTGTGGCCGCGCTTGCCCGGCGTGCCGCTGGTGGTGGCGGCAACGATCGCGATCTCGGCATGGGCCGGCTTCGCCGCGCAGGGCGGCGCGGTCGTGGGCGAGGTGCCGGCCGGCCTGCCCGGCTTCAGCCTGCCGCCGCTGCGCCCCGAGCTGATCGCCACGCTGCTGCCGGCGGCCTTCGTGGTGGCGATGGTGAGCTTCATGGAGGCTGCCTCGAGTGCCAAGCTGATCTCCGGACGCACCCGCCAGCCCTGGGACCAGGATCAGGAGCTCGTCGGCCAGGGCCTGGGCAAGCTCGCCGCCGCCTTCACCGGCGGCCTGCCGGTGAGCGCTTCGTTCTCGCGCTCGGCGCTCAACTACGTCAATGAGGCGCGCACCGGCCTGTCCTCGCTGGTGACCGCCGCCTTCGTGCTGGTCACATTGCTGTGGTTCACCCCGCTGCTGTGGCACCTGCCCAAGCCCGTGCTGGCGGCAATCATCCTGCAAGCAGTGGTCGGCCTGATCGACACCGGCGTGATGCGGCGCGCCTGGCGGGCGAGCCGCGACGACGGCGCGGCCGCGGCGGTCACCTTCGTCGCCACGCTCGCCTTCGCGCCCAACATCCAGAACGGCGTGTTCACCGGGCTGATCCTGTCGCTCGCGCTGCTGGTCTATCGCGGCATGCGCCCGCGCGTGGCCCTGCTCGGCCTGCACGAGGACGGCACCTACCGCGACCGCGACCGCTTCGACCTGCCCCACCCGCATGCGCAGCTGGTGATCCTGCGCTTCGACAGCCCGCTCAGCTTCGTCACCGCCGCCACGTTCGAGGACGCCATGCTCGGCGCCGCGCGCGCGCAGCAAGGCGTGCGCATCGTGCTGGTCTCGGCCACCGGCATCAATACGATCGACGCCACCGGACTGCACACGCTCGCCAGCCTGGTCGAGCGCTTCCACGGCCAGGGCCAGACGATCGCCTTCTGCGGGCTCAAGAAGCAGGTGATCGATGCGATGGAGCGCGACGGGCTGTGGGCACGCATCGGCAAGAACTCGAGCTACCGTACCGAACACCAGGCCCTCGACGCCCTGCTGCCCACGCTGGCCACCACGCCCGTGTAGGCGCGGCGCAAGGCGCGAAAGCGGCGCGCGGGATCCTTCCGGCGCCGCGGTCGTCGTGGCGCCCTGTTCGCGGCTGGCGCCGCTCCTACATCGGGTGAAGACGCGGCATTTTGCGCAGGAGCGCCGCAAGGCGCGAAAGCGGCGTTCGGGCCCCCTCCGACGCCGCGGTCGCCAAGGCGCCCTGTTCGCGGCTGGCGCCGCTCCTACATCGGGTGGAGACGCGGCGTCTTGCGCAGGAGCGCCGCAAGGCGCGAAAGCGGCGTTCGGGCCCCCTCCGACGCCGCGGTCGCCGAGGCGCCCTGTTCGCGGCTTGCGCCGCTCCTACATCGGGTGAAGACGCGGCATTTTGCGTAGGAGCGCCGCAAGGCGCGAAAGCGGCGTACGGGATCCTTCCGGCGCTGCGGTCGTCAAGGCGCCCTGTTCGCGGCTGGCGCCGCTCCTACATCGGGTGAAGACGCGGCATTTTGCGTAGGAGCGCCGCAAGGCGCGAAAGCGGCGTACGGGATCCTTCCGGCGCTGCGGTCGTCAAGGCGCCCTGTTCGCGGCTGGCGCCGCTCCTGCAGGAAGCCGCGGAGCCTGCGAAGACGGCTCGGCACCGGCGCTCCGCATTGACTTCCGGCGGCGACTCGGCTATCGTGCGCGATTCTTCGCAGACCCATCAACTGGAGCAACACCATGTACGCGGTGATAAAAACCGGTGGCAAGCAGTATCGCGTCGCTGCCGGCGAAAAGATCAAGGTAGAACAGATACCGGCCGACGTGGGTTCCGAGATCACCATCGACCAGGTCTTCATGGTCGGTGAAGGCGATGCCGTCAAGATCGGCACGCCCGTTGTGGCCGGGGCTTCCGTCAAGGCGACCGTGGTCTCCCACGGCCGTCACGACAAGATCAAGATTTTCAAGATGCGCCGTCGCAAGCACTACCAGAAGCACCAGGGGCATCGTCAGAACTACACCGAGCTTCGCATCGAAGCGATCTCGGCCTAAGGCGCAGGGGGTAATCCGACATGGCACACAAAAAAGCTGGCGGTAGTTCGCGTAACGGCCGCGACTCGGAATCGAAACGCCTCGGCGTGAAGCGCTACGGTGGCCAGTTCGTGCTCGCCGGCAACATCATCGTTCGCCAGCGCGGCACCGAATACCACCCGGGCGACAACGTCGGCATCGGCAAGGACCACACCCTGTTCGCGCTCAAGGACGGTGTCGTCCAGTTCGCGGTCAAGGGCCCCTCGCGTCGCCGCACCGTGATCATCGTGCCGGAAGCGGCCTGATCGCGCGCTCCGGTTCGCATTGCAGCATCGAAAGCCCTATCCCGGTGGTAGGGCTTTTTCATTTTCGGGGCGCGCCAGCCGGCCTGCCCCGCCAAGAGGTTGATCAGGCATGAAGTTCTTTGACGAAGCCCGCATCGAGGTGTACGCCGGCGACGGCGGCAACGGCGCGGCCACCTTCCGCCGCGAGAAGTACATCCCCAAGGGCGGCCCGAGCGGTGGCGACGGCGGCCGCGGCGGCAGCGTGTATGCGGTGGCCGACCGTAACCTCAACACCCTGATCGACTATCGCTACACCCGCAGCTTCCGCGCCGAGCGCGGCGAGAACGGCGGCAGCCGCGACTGCTACGGCAAGGGCGGCGACGACATCACGCTGCGCTTCCCCGTCGGCACGGTGATCAAGGACCAGGAGACCGGCGAGCTCATCGCCGACCTCGACGTGGACGGCAAGACCGTGCTGATCGCCCAGGGTGGCCGCGGCGGCCTGGGCAACATCCACTTCAAGTCCAGCACCAACCGCGCGCCGCGCAAGAAGACCATGGGCAAGGAGGGCGAGTACCGCAACCTCCACCTGGAGCTCAAGGTGCTGGCCGACGTCGGCCTGCTCGGCATGCCCAACGCCGGCAAGTCGACCTTCATCCGCAGCGTGTCCGCGGCCAAGCCCAAGGTCGCCGACTACCCCTTCACCACGCTCGCGCCCAACCTCGGCGTGGTACGCACCAGCGAAGCGCGCAGCTTCGTGATCGCCGACATCCCCGGCCTCATCGAAGGCGCAGCCGAGGGCGCCGGGCTGGGCCACCAGTTCCTGCGCCACCTGCAGCGCACCCATCTGCTGCTGCACCTGGTCGACCTCGCCCCCTTCGACCCCGAGGCTGATCCGGTCGCGGACGCCAAGGCGATCGCCGAGGAGCTGCGCAAGTACGACGAGGAGCTCTACGCCAAGCCGCGCTGGCTGGTGCTGAACAAGCTCGACCTCATCCCCGAGGAAGAGCGCGCCGAGCGCGTGGCCGCCTTCCTCGAGGCCTACGGCCCGGTCGAGCGCCACTTCCAGATCTCCGCCATGAAGGGTGAAGGCACGCAGGCGCTGATCTTCGCGATCCAGGACCTGCTCGACGCCGAGCGCGACCGCATCGAGGCCGAACGTGCCGAGCGCGAGGCCGCCGAGGCCGCTCGCCTGGCCGCGGCCGAGGCCGCGCGTGCCGCCGCCGACGCCGCCTACGAGCGCGAAGCCCTGCTCGGCGAGGATGACGAAGGCGAAGACTTCGACGACGCCGGCGACGAAGACGAGGACAGCCTGCCGGAAGACCGCCCGGGCAAGACCTGAATCGCCTCCCGACGGAGCGGCTCCTGCTGCGCCCGCTCCTGGCCCCCTGCAACTCTCTCCACCGCCCTCCCTGCGCCCCCAGGCCCATTGCAAAGATGAGAACCAAGATCCGCAACGCCCGCCGCCTCGTGGTCAAGGTCGGCTCCGCCCTCGTCACCAACAACGGCGCCGGCCTCGACAAGGACGCGCTCGACGCCTGGGCACGCCAGATCGCCGCGCTGCGTGCCGAGGGCCGCGAGATCGCGCTCGTGTCCTCGGGCGCGATCGCTGCCGGCATGCAGCGCCTGGGCTGGGCGAAGCGCCCGACCGAGATGAGCAAGCTGCAGGCGGCCGCCGCGGTCGGGCAGATGGGGCTGGTGGAGGCCTACGAGAAGGCCTTCTCGCGCCACGGCCTGCACACCGCGCAGATCCTGCTCACCCACGAGGACCTCGCCGACCGCAACCGCTACCTCAACGCGCGCAGCACGCTCACAACACTGCTCGCGCTCGGGGTGGTGCCGATCATCAACGAGAACGACACCGTGGTCACCGACGAGATCAAGTTCGGCGACAACGACACCCTCGGCGCGCTCGTCGCCAACCTGATCGAGGCCGAGGCGCTGATCATCCTCACCGACCAGCAGGGCCTGTACACCGCCGACCCGCGCAAGGACCCGGCGGCCACGCTGATCGGCGAGGGCCGCGCCGAGGACCGCCAATACGAGGCCATGGCCGGCGGCTCGGGCAGCGCGATCAGCAAGGGGGGCATGATCACCAAGATCCGCGCCGCCCAGCGCGCCGCGCGCAGCGGCGCCCACACCTGCATCGCCAGCGGCCGCGAGCCCGACCCCATCCTGCGCCTGGCCGCGGGCGAGGCACTCGGCACCCTGCTCTACGCCAGCAGCACGCCGCTGCAGGCACGCAAGCAGTGGCTGGCCGACCACCTGCAGCTCGCTGGGGACCTCGTCATCGACGACGGCGCGGTCGCCGCCCTGAAGAGCGGCAAGAGCCTGCTGCCGGTCGGCGTGGTCGAGGTGCGCGGAGATTTCGAGCGCGGCGCGGTGGTGGCCTGCCGCAACCTGGCCGGCGAAGAGATCGCGCGCGGCCTTGCGAACTACTCTGCATCGGAATGCCGGCGCATCGCGCGCAAGCCCACGGCAGAGATCGCGAACCTCATCGGCTATCTCGACGAACCGGAACTGGTCCACCGGGACAACATGGTGCTGCACTAGGCCGATACCCCCCCCCGGCGACCCCCCCGCACCGCCACCGGCCTGCCGCGGATGCAAAGCCGATGCTCTATCATGAGCAGACGTTTCCAGCCGCTCCAGGAAGGTCTTCGATGCCGGCTTCGCCCCTGAAGGTCCTCTTCTTCGCCGAAGGCGCCACGCTGGCGCATGTCGCCCGCCCCTATGTCGTGGCGCAGAGCTTGAGTCCCGAAGCATTCGAGGTCGTGTTCGCACGCCCCTCGAGCTTCGCGTGGCTCACCGCCGGGAGCGGCTTCCGCACCATCGATCTTCCCTGCCAGGATGCCAAGGTCTTCGCGCGGCGGCTCGAACACGGGCGCCCGCTGTACGACTACGCCACGCTGGCCGCCTATGCGGAGCAGGACCTCGCGCTGATCGAGACCGAACGGCCGGACGTCGTCATCGGCGATTTCCGCCTCTCGCTGTCGGTGAGCGCCCGGTTGCGCAACGTGCCTTACGTCACGATCTGCGATGCATACTGGAGCCCCGAATACCCGTCGCGCCCCCCGCTTCCTGTACTCTCGTTCACCCGCTTCACGCCCATTCCGCTGGCAAGCCTGCTGTTCCGCCACATCGCCCCCCTGGCCATGCGCCTGCACACCCTGCCTCTCGAGCGCCTGCGTGCGCACCACGGGCTTCCATCGCTCGGACACGATCTGCGCCGATGCTATACGGATGCGGACCTCCGGCTGTTCGCCAATTTTCCGGAGCTGTTTCCCGAGGTGGCGGAATCCGAGACCGCGATCTTCATCGGCCCGATCTCGTGGTCGCCAGCGGCCAACGCATCGCTCGAACTCACCACCGCGGGAAGGCCGCTGGTCTATGTGACGATGGGAAGCTCCGGGGACATCGGCGTACTGGGTAGCGTCATCGAAGCCGTCGGGAGTTTCGACTGCGATATCGTCGTGTCGACAGCCGGGCGAAGTGTCCCCGGCAAGGTCCGCACCTCTTCGACCCGACTCTTCGACTATCTTCCGGGCGAGCAGGTCTGCGAACGGGCAAGCCTCGTTGTCTGCAACGGGGGAAGCCCTACGACCAACCAGGCATTGGCCCAGGGGGTCCCCGTACTGGGTATCGCCTCCAACATGGACCAGTTTCTCAACATGCGGGCGGTCGAGGAGTTCGGGGCGGGAATCCTCGTGCGGGGCGATCGTGCCAGGCCTGAACGCATTCGGACCGCCGCACAGGCACTGCTGACGCATCCCGCCTTTGCTGCACGAGCGCGGGCCCTCGCAGCCTCCACCGCGGCGCGGCAGGCCTCCAGACCGATCACGCATTCGATAGAACGCCTGCTGCAGCGCGGCAGGCCACAGCACTGAAATCCTCAAGGATCATGACCATGCAAAAGACTCTTCGTCGCCTCAGGCTTGCGTCCATCGCGGCAGCCATTCAGCTCGCCCTTGCCGGATGCGGGCCCTCCTCCCCGGAGGAGTTCCTCGCGAAGGCGCAGGCGGAGTTCGACAAGGGCAACCTCCAGGCCGCTTCGGTCGACGTGACCAATGCGCTCAGCAGCAAGCCCAACATGGTCGAGGCCCGCTGGCTCATGGCTCAGATCGCGCTGAAATCGGGCGACGCCGCCCGTGCGGAGAAGGACATCCGCGTGGCGATCCAGTATGGCCTGCCGCGCGCGACCGCACAGCTGACGCTGGTACGGGCGATCCTCCTCCAGGGCGCGATCGACCGGGCTCTAGCAGAAACCTCGATCCCGCCCAACGACATGGCGCCCGGGGAGCGGGCCATGCTCCTGGGCCTGCGCGGTCAGGCGCTGATCCTGAACGGCAACGCGGAGCCCGCGCGGCCCGTCCTCGCAAGAGCCCTGGAGATCGACCCCAAGGCGATCACCGCGCTCGTGGGCATGGCCATCCTTCACCTCGAAAAGAGGGAATACGACCAGGTCCGCCCCTGGATCGACCGCGCGCTCGCGGTGGATCCCGCCTCCGCGGAAGCCTGGGGGGCGCTGGGGGAGCTCGAGCTCTCCACGGCCAAGCCCGAGCAGGCCGAGATCGCGTACAGCAACGCCCTGAAATACCGCAGCCACCCGAGCCTCGACCGGGCAAGACGAGCGCTCGCGAGAGTGGACCTGAAGAAGTTCGCCGAAGCCCAGGCCGACATCGATGTGCTGCGGCAGAGCGGCTTCAAGTCGACGCCGTATGTGAACTACGTGCAGGGAATCATTCTCTTCCATCAAGCGAAGTTCCAGGAGGCGGCCAATGCCTTCGAGGCCTCCTATGCCGCAGATCCGTCCTTCCTGGCGAACCGGATGTACCTGGCGACCACCCGCTTCCGCCTGGGCCAGACGGAGCAGGCACTCGAGCACGCGAAGAACCTGCATGCCCGGCTCCCGCGATCGAGCGGGGTCCGGGAACTGCTCGGGTCAATCCAGATCGGTCGCTCGGAGTACGCCTCGGCGCGCCAGATGCTCGAATCGGCACTTCAGAATGCCCCTTCCGACCCCACCACGCTTCGCATGCTCGCGACACTGTCAATGCTCGAAGGCGACAAGGAAAAGGGGGTGGAGTACGCGCGCAAGATCGCCGCACTCGACCCCGAATCGCCCGACGCCCAGCAGATGCTGATGGTCGCGAAGCTGGTCGCCGGGCAGGATTTCGACCTCATCACCGCGACGAGCGCCCAAGCAGGAACAGACGATTACTCGCGCGGGCTCCTCGCGGCCCTGAACGATTTCCGCAAGGGGCGCATCCGGGCGGCGCTCGAACAAGCAAGCCGCATCCACGAGCAGCATCCGGACAGGGTCGACCCGCTCAATCTGATCGCGGCATGCCATTTGAGCGGCGGGGAGTGGGAACCCGCTCGGGCAGCGCTTCTGAAGGCACTCAGCTTGCAGCCGAACGAACCCTCTGCGGCGCGCAACCTTGCTCAGCTGGAGCTGAACGAGGGCAACACCGCGCGCGCGACGGAACTCCTGGAGGAACTGCTGAAGGCTCGGCCGGAACAGGAGCAGGCAGCGCTGATGCTGGCCGCGATCGTCACCCAGGCAGGCGATGCGAAGAAGTCGATCGACATCCTCGAGGGCGTCGTCAAGAGCAACCCGGATGCGCTCGTCGCTGCGGAGCGGCTCGCTGCCGCACACCTGAACGCCGGGAGGATCGGCAGGGTACTCGAGATCACCGGCAGCCGTCCGGAGGCGCAGATCCAGAGCCAGCCAGGACTGCTCGAGCTGAGGGGCAAGGCCCAGATGCTGGCGGGTAACATCGCCGCCGCCCGCGCCAGTTTCGAGCAATGGGCAAGACTTGCACCCGACTCCGCAGCCGCCCGTTTCCTGCTGAGCGACACGCTGGCGAGGAGCGGCGAGGCCGCGCAGGCTCGCCAGGAACTGCAGCGTGCGGTTCAGCTCGACCGCCTCTACCTGCCGGCGCGGGCAGGGGAAATCAAGATGCTCGTGCGTGCAGGCGATCTCCAGAATGCACGGCAGAAGCTCGACAAGCTCCGCACCGACTTCGGTGAACAAACCGAGGTCCTGGGCATCGAGGGGTGGTTCGCGCTGGGAACCGGCGATGCGGCCAAGGCGGAAGAGCTCTTCTCGGCGGCCCTCAAGAAGCGTCCGGACGGCGAGATGGCCATCCTACTGGCACGGTCGCAGTTGCTCCAGACCAAGACCGACGCGGGCCTGGGCGTGCTGGAGGCGTGGCTGAAGGACAACCCGCAAGACCTTGCGGTCTTGATGGAGCTTGCAGGCAGCCATCTTGCGCTCGCCCGCGACGATGAGGCGATCGCCGTCTACGCCCGCATCCTCGAGAGCTATCCGAGCTACGTCCCGGCACTCAACAACATCGCCTGGCTACATCGCGACAAGGATCGGACCAAGGCGATGGAGTACGCCCAGCGCGCGCAGAATCTCGCCCCGACCGACCCCGACGTGCTCGACACCCTGGCCATGCTGACGCTCAAAGGCGGCGACCGCCTCAGGGCGTACAACCTGATCCGCGAAGCGGCGCAACGCGCTCCCGACCGACCCGAGATCCAGATGCATCTGGCCACCATCCTGCTCGAGCGCGAACAACGCGCCGAAGCGCAACAGGTCCTGCGCACCGTCGTGGAGAACTTCCCCAAGTCCGCCGAGGCCCGCCAGGCGCGCGAGTTGCTCGAGAAGTCGGGCGCGCGGTCAAAGTAAGCCGGATTGCCCCGGCACGGTCGTGCAACGGCCGCGGCCGGGGGAGTCGAAAGCCCCTCGCGCAGAGGGGCTTCGAAGCCGCCGGCCTGTGGGCTGACACGAACTTTCTTCGCCTGGAGAGATCGGACCCCGTGCTGCGCAAGAGCGCACTGCAGCAACAAAAAGGCGCGGTCGAAACCGCGCCTTTTTGTTTGCGACTGCTTCCGGATCAGGCGAGCTTGCGGCGGCGGCTCACGGCCCCCATGCCGGCGATGGCGATACCCAGCAGAGCGAGCGCGCTGGGCTCGGGCACCGTACGAACCGAGCTCGAGGTCACGGCGTTGAACGCCAAGGTCCAGTCACCCGCACCGATACCCGCCACGGTGATGCCCATCAGGCTCCAGCCCGCAGCGCGGCTGTACTGCGCGAGTGCCGGATTCGAACTGACCGAGATGTTCCGGTTCAGGTCCTCAGTGTCGGCGTCTTCCGAGCAGGTCAGGCTGGCAGGACCATCAACGGTACAATCATTGGCCGCGTTGCCGTTGGGAGTCCAGTTAACCTCGGCCGAACCGTCGTTCTTCGTCAGGCTGAAGGTCGCGTTCAGGTTCGCCTGCGCAGCGCCGTTGTCGAAGACGAGCTGGTTGATCTCGGCATACAGGCTGGGATCGGCGTCGAACGAAAGCTTGAGGCTCGCCGTACCGCTTGCCACCGAAAACACAAACTTGAAGCCCGTGTTCGACTTGATCTCGGCGTTGGAACTCGCGTTGCCGGTACTCTGGAGTTCGGACTCCGCGATCTGGCGGGTCGAACTCGGAACACCGTTGCCGAGTTCCGAAGTGTCGATCACGGAATCGGAGTTCGCGTACGTATTCACACCGGGGCCGAAGAACGAGAAGTCGTTGTTCGCACGGACGACCGATCCGCCCGGCGCGTTCGCGGGGGCCGCGTCCAGCGACGGGGTGCCGCCGCAGGTGTTCAACGCCAGGGTGCCCGAGCAATTGCCCGACTCGATGACGTTCGAACCGTTCAGCGTCGCGGTGTTGGTGAGGTTGAACTCAAACGACTGAATCGGATTGGCCACAATCGGATTCGTCACGTCGTCAGCGGTGATCGCGACCTTGAAATCGCGGATTTGCAGGCTCGAGCTGGCGTACACACTGGCGTTCGCCTGTCCGGCCACACCCAGGGCAAGCGCGGCCGCAATACCGGTAGCCAGGGTCGTTTTGATCAGTTTCATGTCTTTCTCCTTTCGGTTTTCGCTTTGCTTTTGCCTTGCCGAGCACCCTAGCTGGGCGGCAGGGCAGCTATCGAAGCAAGCCCTGTGGATCTTCTTAAGCAAAACACGGGCCAGTTTTTTTTAACTATTTATTTTCAACGACTTGGGATTCATGCTTGGCAAAAACCACGGTTCCCCGAGAGGCGAGTGTAAAAAATTCCGACACTCGGTTCAGCGCAGCCGCCGCGCGGGAACACCGCCCCAGACCTCACCCGCGCCGATCTTCGTATCCTTGAGCACCACCGCGCCCGCCGACACGATGGCACCGTCGCCGATGTTGACCCCCGACATGACCACCGCCATGGCACCGATGGTCACGCCATCGCCGACACGGATCCTGGCCAGCGCGAAGCGGCTTCCCTCGATCGCGTGCGCATACAGCACCGCGTCGTGGCCGATGATGCAGTTCGCGCCGAACTCGATCAGCGGCGGGTCGAGGAGCGTGCCGGCGCTGTAGGTGTTGGGGCCGAGACGCGCTCCCAGTGCGAGGTACACCAGGCGCATCAGCGGCACCGGCAGGAAGTGCGTGCGGATCAGCGTGTTGAACAGCAGGAGATAGAACAGGATGTTCACCTGCGCGGCGAACTCCGCCCGCGATCCGGGCTCCAGTTCGCCCTCGGCAAGCGGCATCGCCTTCAGGAACAGCCGGTACGCGACGAAGGCCCACAGGTACATCGCAACGACACCCCCGAGCAGCAGGACCACGCCGCGGAAATCGCCCAGCGGCAAGGAACCCAGCCCCCAGTGCGAAGTGCCCGCGGCAAGCAGGAGAACCAGGACGAAGAGCGCCATGAAGACGCCGACCTGTGGCACCGAAATCTGTCGCATCGTCTCACTCCATGGCGCCTAGTGTCGGCCCGCTCCATTCCGCTCCAGCATCAACCCGGCGAGCGCCTTGCGCGTCGAGCGCGACGCGGGCGGGGACGACACGCCGACCCTGCACATCACGACCAGCCCGCCTGCGGCATCCGCGCCGAGCAGGGAGCCCAACCGTCCGGCCAGCAGCCGCACCCGATCGTCGATCCCCGCCTTGCGCGAGAGGCTGTGCCCCGCGCTCGCATACCAATTGAAGATGACCGGCGTCATCTCGGGCTGCAAGTGCAGGCCGACCGCGTGCGCGGTCAACCAAAGGCGCTGCATGGCGACGCCCGCTCCGACGTAGTCCACCATGGTCGCGGGACGCTGCCGCGCGATCAAGCACAGGTGCGCGGCACAGCCCAGGGCCGGAAGCAGGTCGAGCTGAATGCGCGGCGCCACGGTGCCCATCAGGTACTTGTTGAAGAAGTCGACCCGTGCCCAGCTTTTCATCACCCAGCGCATGAGCCGGGCGGTGAGCGGATCGACCCCGACAGCCTGCTCCGGGATCCTGTCCTCGCTGAAGCGGGCACCCCATTCGATCACCTGCCGATGGACCTCGAAGGCCTCGGGACAGGTGAGCCGAATCAGCGCATTGTCCCAAAGGAGCCGCGCCACCGCGGCGCGCGCGGAGAAGGTCTCGAACAGGCGAAGTTCGTACCCGTCGCCCACCGAGGCAGCCAACGCCCTCCGCTGTTCCGCGGTCAGCGGGGTGGTGCGCATCGGTCGCCGCTGGACGACCCGCTGTTCGATGAACGGGAAGAGCGGATCGACGACGAGCCCTTCCGCGCGGCGAACGTGCAGTTCATACACCGGCTGGCGATCGTCGCCGTCCGGGCGCAGGACCCAGCTTGCATCGCAGCCATGGGCGCTGGCTGCGATGCGGAGGGTCTCGAGCAGAGCGCCGTGGGCGATATGGCTGGCATGGCCGGCGAAGTCATAGACGACCTCGTCGCGCGTGTCGAAACCGTGGATCCGGATGAGACCGTCCTCTGCGATTTCGAAGCGCCATGGCTGGGTGTTGTCCCCGCTGGGCGCCCAACGTCCCAGTTCGAGGATGCGGACCAAAGTGTCACGGTCGACCATGGAGCCCTCCCTTCTCTTTCATCTTCTGCAACTGCCGTCGAACGAACCACAAGGCGATGCGCTGGATCGGATTCCGATTGCCGCCCGGGCGCCAAGTCCGCGCGAGCCTGAGCCTGTAGGCATCGAACTGATAGCCCGATGGGGCCGAGCGCACGCCCCCGCGTCCGAGCAGGATCTTCAATGCCTCGGTCGCGGTCACGCCAGCACAGATCTGACACGCTGCGATCGTCGACGGGCCCCTCCTCTCGGCCAGGTTCACCTTGTCCGGATCTGCAAGGTAGCCGAGTTGCAGCATCGCTGGCGAGAGCCCCAGCAGGAAGCGCATCGCCATCTCCTCCTCATCGCAGCCCTCGAAGCGGAAGTACTCCTCGAAGGACATCCCGTCCGGCAGGAAGATCAGCACCGCCGCACCGATTCCCAGAGGCGCCGCCGTAACGGCGGGGATGCCGCGTCGGCGGCAGGCAGCGAATACGGCCCGCCGGATCTCGAACGCAAAGAAATCGAGCGCATCGACGTACAGGTCGACGTCAGCCAGGAATTCATCCAGGTTCGCGTCGGACACGCCCTGCGGAAATACGCGCAGCTCGCATTCGGGATTGATGTCCCGAACCATTTCGGCGAGGACCTCGACCTTGGGCCGACCGAGCGACGAGACAAGCGCCCCGGCCTGACGGTTGAAATTGACGATGTCGAAGGTATCGAAGTCCGCAATGTTGAAAGCCCCGATCCCGAGCCGAGCGAGGGTGAGCAAGTGCCCACCGCCCACTCCGCCCATCCCGGCGATGGCGATGCGTTTGCGCCGGAGCGTGGCTTGCTCCGCCTCCGTGACCCAGCCGATGTTGCGAGAGAAGGCTGCATCGTATGCAAAATGGTCACCTTCCATGGACACGCCTCCTTCCTCGGTCTTGGCTTGAAAGATATGATAACAATCCCCACTCCGAGCACACATCGCAATGTGGCGCGCCTTCGTACGCAATTCCGCTCAGCAGGCCCGCATCGCCGCGCTCAACCTGACGCGCCATCGACGCCGGACCTTGCTGGCACTCGCCATCATCTGCGGCGGGGTTGTCGCCTACCTGCTTGCAGGGGGCTTCATCAACTGGGTGTTATGGGGAATGCGGGAAGGGGTGATCCAGTCCCAGCTGGGGCACGTGCAGATCGCTCGCCCAGGCTATTTCCGCGACGGCGCGAGCGACCCCTATCGCTACCTGCTCGGCAACGACCTGTCGGTCATCCAGGCCGGGCCCTCTTTCGAGATTCGCACCGTTGCCCCCCGGTTGGCTTTCACCGGACTGGTCAGCATCAATGACGCGACCATTTCGTTCATCGGCGAAGGCCTGGACCCGGAGGCCGAGATCCCGCTCAGTGGCGGCATCACCACGCTTGCAGGCAGCGACCTCGCCTCCGCAGGCGCAGACTCGGCCGTGCTCGGGGAGGGCTTGGCCGCGAACCTCGATGCTCACCCCGGAGACTCCGTGGTTCTGATGGTCACGACGGCATCCGGTGGTGTCAATGCGGTGGAGCTGAAGGTGGCCGGCACTTTCGCGACCCCGGTCAAGGCGTACGACGACACGGCGATCCGCATCCCCATCGAGGCCGCACGTCGACTCATGCGGGTCGACGGAGCGACCAGCTGGGTGGTGCTGCTCGACGACACCGGGCACACCGATGCCGCCGTCGCTGCCTTGCGGGCAACCCTGCCAGCCGATCAATACGAGATCGTTCCCTGGATCGAGCTCGCCGATTTCTACAACAAGACGGTCGAACTCTTCGGCACCCAGGTCAGCGCCGTGCTGTTGCTGATCGCCGTCATCGTCGTACTCAGCATTTCCAACACGCTCTCGATGGCGGTCATCGAACGGACGACGGAGATCGGAACTTCGATGGCGCTCGGCGTACGCAGGCTCGGCATCCTCGGCCTGTTCATCTGGGAAGGCGTGGTCCTGGGCCTGGTGGCCGGCATTCTGGGGGTTGGAATCGCGCTCGCGCTAGGCGAGATCATCTCGTTCATCGGGATCCCGATGCCACCTCCGCCGGGCATGTCGCGCGGCTACACCGGGAGGATCGACATTTCTGCGGCCCTTGCCTTGCAGGGCTTCCTCCTCGCGTTCCTCACCACGGTGATCGCGAGCATTCTTCCGGCCTGGAAGGCGTCGCGCATGAACATCGTCGACGCCCTCCGCCACCAGGCCTGACGACCATGCTCATCAAGCTCGCCCTGCGCAACATCTTCCGCCAACGCATCCGCAGCATGATCACCCTCATCGCCATCGTCTTCGGCGTGGTCGGGCTGATCCTTTCCGGCGGATTCGTGAAGGACATCTTCGTGCAGCTCGGCGAAGCGATCATCCAGTCCGAGACCGGGCACGTGCAGGTTTTCCGCGAGGGCTTCCGCGAGAAGGGCAGCCGCCAGCCCGACCGGTACCTGATCGACGAACCCGCCCCCGTCGCTGACCGCATCGCCAGCTCGCCTCAGGTGCGCGAGGTCGCCAGCCGCCTGAGCTTCTCGGGGCTGCTCAACAACGGCAAGCGCGACCTCGCAATCATCGGCGAGGGAATCGAACCGGAAAAGGAGGCCAGGCTGGGTGGCTTCCTGAAGATGCTCTCCGGAAGGGCTCTGAGCGACGCCGACGCTTTCGGGATGATTGTCGGCCAGGGCGTGGCACAGTCGCTCGCGCTGAAGGTCGGCGATCAGGTGACCCTGCTCGTCAACACGGCGGGCGGTGCACTCAACACGGTCGACGTCGAGGTCGTCGGCATCTTCCAGAGCTTCTCGCGCGACTTCGACGCACGAGCGGTGCGGATCCCGCTCGCCGCGGCGCAGGAACTCCTCGCGACCACGGGCGCGAACCAGCTCGTCGTGACCCTGCACCGTACGCAGGACACCGACGCTGCGCTCGCGACGATCCAGGCGCAGCTCGCCGGCAGCGGGCTCGAGGCCTACAGCTGGAAGCAGTTGTCGGACTTCTACGAAAAGACGCTGCAACTCTACGACCGCCAGTTCGGGGTGCTGCAAGTGATCATTCTCGTGATGGTCCTGCTCTCGGTGGCGAACACGGTGAACATGAGCGCCTTCGAGCGTCTGGGCGAATTCGGCACCCTGCAGGCCCTGGGCAACCGGCAACGTGACATATTCCGCCTGATCCTGCTGGAAAACACCTTCCTCGGCCTGATCGGTGGCACGCTTGGTGCGATCATTGGAATCGGGCTGGCGCTCGCGATCTCCGCGATCGGGATTCCGATGCCGCCACCACCGAGCGCCAACACCGGATACACCGCAATGATCCGCCTCGACGCCGCGAACGTGGCGACCGCCTTCCTGATCGGCGTCCTGGCGACCGCGCTGGCTGCGATCTTCCCAGCCCGGCGGGTTTCCAGGACGGAACTGGTCGAAGCGCTGCGCCAGCGAATCTGAACATCGAAAAGGCACACCACCATGCAGCTCATCGACCGCCTCAACCTCGGTGAGGGGTTCAGCAAATACTTCCGCATCGACGCAGCACTCGACGAGGACCTCAAGGACGAAGTCTTCCGCATCCGCCACAGCGTGTATTGCGAGGACCTGCAGTTCGAGAGCACGCGCCCGGACGGCCGGGAGATCGACCACTACGACGCGCACAGCGTCCATTGCCTGCTCAGGACCTCGACTGCCCCGTTCCGGCCGGTCGGGTGCACACGGGTCGTCCTGACGGATCCGAGGGACCCGGCCGCCCCGCTACCCTTCGAGGTTTCCTGCGCCTCGGCGCTGGATCGGTCGATCATCGATCCGGCGCGGCTTCCGCGCGGCCGGATCGCGGAGATCTCCCGGCTGGCGGTGCACCGGGATTACCGTCGGCGCCGCGGCGAGGAGCACACGGCGGTGCATATCGACAGTTCGGATTTCGCCGAGGGGGAACGGCCGCGCTTTCCCTTCGTCCCGACGAGCCTGCTGCTGGGTGCCGTCGCGCTGGCCGATTGCTGCGACATTGACAAGGTGTTCGTGCTCACCGAGCCGCGCCTGGCTGCGCATTTCACCAAGCTCGGGGTCGAGGTCATCCAGGTGGGGCAGCCGATCGAGCACCGCGGACGGCGCATTCCCTCGGTGATGCACGTCGAGGAGATCATCCGCAACATGCGCCCCATCCTGCGCCCTCTGTGGCAACTGGTTCGAACGGAGATCGGGCGCGGATTCGACGAGGCCGGACGAGGCCAGGGCAGGCAGGGCTTGCCAGCCACGGATGCCGGCTAGCGGGTTCGCAACCACGCGACGGTGAACGAAGAGGGCGGCGGCCGCGGGAAAATCCCCCGTGGCCGCCGCCCTCTTCGGGCCTGCGGGCCGGAGACGGCCCGCAGGAACCCGGCAGCGTTCAGCTCTTCAGCGCCACCTTGATCTGCTCGAGCGTGCTCGGATCGTCGATCGTGGTCAGGTCGCCGGCGTCGCGCCCCTCGGCAAGCGCCTGGATCGAGCGCCGCAGCATCTTGCCCGAACGCGTCTTGGGCAGGCCGCCGATGAAGTGAACCCGGGCCGGACGCGCGATCGCGCCGAGGCTCTCGTCCACCTTCTTCATGACTTCCTTCTCGAGCACGGCGCGCTTTTCGGGCGTGTCGACGTCGGCGGCGTTCTTGACCACCGCGAAGGCCATCGGCATCTGGCCCTTGAGCTCGTCGGCCACGCCCACCACCGCCACCTCGGCGATCGCCGGGTGGGTCTGCACCGCTTCCTCGATCTCGCGGGTGCCGAGGCGGTGGCCGGCGACGTTGATGACGTCATCCATGCGGCCCAGGATGGTGTGGTAGCCCTTCTCGTCCTTGATGCCCCAGTCGGACGAGGAGTACACCACCGGCTCGGTAAACAGGCTGAAGTAGGTGCTGACGAAGCGTTCGTCCTGGCCCCACACGGTCGACAGGCAGCCTGGCGGCAGCGGCGGGACGATGCCGACGATACCCTTCTCGTTTGCGCCGCACTCGGTGCCGTCCTCGCGGAAGATGCGCAGGTCGTAGCCATACACCGGAAAGGCGGGCGAGCCGAGCTTGATCGGGCTGTCCTCGACGCCGCGGCAGATGGCGAGCATCGGCCAGCCGGTCTCGGTCTGCCAGTAGTTGTCGATGACCGGGATGCCGAGCTCGCTCATGATCCACTGGTGCGAGGTCTCGTCGAGCGGCTCGCCGGCGAGGAAGAGGTGCTTGAGCGAGGACAGGTCGTACTTCTTGAGGAAGGCCGGGTCCTGCTTCTTGAGCACACGCACCGCGGTGGGCGCGGAGAACATCACCGTGACCTTGTACTTCTCGACGATCTGCCACCAGATGCCGGCGTCGGGGCGCAGCGGCGTGCCCTCGTACATGATCGTGGCCATGCCGGCGAGCAGCGGGCCGTAGATGATGTAGCTATGGCCGACCACCCAGCCGATGTCCGAGGTCGAGAACATGGTCTCGCCCTCGCCGCCGGTGAAGATGTGCTTCATCGACGCAGCCAGCGCCACGGTGTAGCCGCCGGTGTCGCGCTGCACGCCCTTGGGCTTGCCGGTGGTGCCGGAGGTGTACAGGATGTAGCTCGGCTCGGACGATTCCAGCCATTCAACCGGGACCTTGGCGTCCATGTGTTTGGCGCGCAGCTCGGCGTAGTCGACGTCGCGGCCGGCGACCTTCGCGAAGCCCTTGTCGAGGCCGCGGTCGATGATCAGCACCTTGGCGGGCGGGAAATCGGCGAGCTTGCAGGCTTCGTCCACCAGGTGCTTGTAGGGCACCGGCTTGCCGTTGCGCATGCCTGCATCCGAGCTGACCATCAGCACGGGCTTGGCGTCGTCGATGCGGGTGGCGAGCGAACCGGCCGCGAAACCGCCGAACACCACCGAGTGGATCGCGCCGATGCGCGCGCAGGCGAGCATCGCGAACGCCGCCTCGGCGATCATCGGCATGTAGATCAGCACGCGGTCGCCGCGCTTGACGCCGAGCTCCTGGTAGATCGCCGCCATGCGCTCGACCTCGCGCTGCAGCTCGGCGAAGGAATACACCTTCTCCTCGTCCGTCTCGGTCGAGATGTACACCAGCGCCCGGTCGTTCGGGCGCGCGGCGGCGTGGCGATCGACGGCGTTGTAGCACAGGTTGGTCTCGCCACCCTTGAACCACTTGACGAACGGCGGGTTGGAGTAATCGCAGATCTGCTGTGCGGGCTTGTTCCAGTGCACGAGCTGCGCCTGCTCGGCCCAGAATCCGTCGCGGTCTTCGATGGAACGGCGGTGGAACTGTTGGTAATCGGTCATTGCATCCTCTCCCTTCTGCCTTCAATGATCGTGTTGTTGCACTCGACGTGATGCGGGCGACGCGGCGCCGGGACAGCGCAGCGAAGCCTGCGGACACACCCCTTGCGGACGGCACCGCTGGTGCGGCCGCCGTCCGCTCATCCGCCCCCGCCCTTGTCGTGGAACTCGCGGAGTCTTGCGAGCGGTAGTCCGGATTGAAGCCTTGATTCTAGCAATTCGAGCAGCGGCAGCAGCGCGCCGACGAGTTCGGGCAACTGCGCCTCCACCTCGTCACGCGCGCCGACGCGCAGCAGGCGCAGCGCGCCATCGACGCTGGGGACGCGCGCGAGCTCGCGCTCGATCGTCGCGGGGTCGACCTCCCCGCCTTCGGCGACGACGCGATTTCCGCCCGCCACGCAAGCCTGCGTCGCGCGTTCCCGGGCGAGCGCAAGCAGAGCACCGATCTCGTCGCGGCCATCGGTCACCGCGCTGGCGACGCCGACGCTCAGCGTCACACGGATGCGCTCGTCTCGGTAGGCCATGACCAGCTTCTCGACGCTGGCACGCAGGCGCAGCGCGAATGCGCAGGTCGACACCCGGTCGATGCCCGGCGAGAGCAGTGCGAAGCAGGACTGGCCGTGCTGCGACAGGGTGTCCTCCGCACGGATCCGCCCGCTCACGAGCTTGCCCAGCTTGCGCAGGATGAGCTGCACGACCTGCATGCCATGGCGCGTGGCAAGTTCGTCGAACTGGTCGACTTCGATCACCATCGCACCGATGTCGGCCTGGCGACGGCGCGCCTCGGCCACCGCCTGGGCGCCGTGATGCTGGAGGTAGGCCTCGGTCGCCAGCCCGGACTCGGGGTCGACCGGGCTCTGCCGCTCGAGCGCGGCGCGGCTGCGCTCGAGCTCGCCCTGCGCCTTCGACAGGCGCAGCAGTGAAATCAGCGTGGCGAGGAGCTCGACACCGCCGGCCCCCTTGGCGACGAAACCATTGGCGCCGAGCGCGAGCGCGCGTTCGCGCGCGGACTCGTCCTCGTCGCCGGAGATGATCACCACCGGCAGGTCGCGCACCCGCGGCAGCTTCGATGCACGCAGGCGCTCGAGCAGGCCGTAGCCATCGAGGCGTGGCATGCCGATGTCGGTGAGCACGATCTCGATCGCCGGATCGACCAGCAAGGCTTCCCAGGCGGCTTCGCCATCGGGCTCCTCGCGCGCCTCGAAGCGACCGCGGATGTGCTTGACGATGGAGGCGCGCACCATGCGCGAATCATCTACGACGAGGATGCGCGGCAGCCGGCCGTCGGCATCGGTCGTCACCACATCCTGGTCCATGGTGGCGGCGGGCTCAGGCGCCGATGCGCACGACGGTACGGCCCTTGACGCGGCCGTGGATGAAGTCGTCGAAGGCACCCGGCAGCGCGTCGAATTCGATCGTGCGCGTGATCGCGGCGAGGTGGCGCGGCTTGAGGTCGGTGGCGAGGCGGTCCCACACCCGCTGCCGGGTCGGGAAGCCCATGTAGCCCGAATCCACCCCGAGCAGGCTCACCCCGCGCAGGATGAGCGGGAACACGGTGGTATCGATGTTGAAGCTTGCCGCGTTGCCGATGCTCGCCACCGTGCCGGCCTGCTTCATGGTCGCCAGCACCCAGTGCAGGATCTGCCCGCCCACGTTGTCCACCGCGCCCGCCCAGCGTGCCGCCTCGAGCGGACGCACCTTGTCGAAGTCGATGGACGAGCGCAGCAGGATCTCGGCCGCGCCCAGCATCTTGAGATAGTCGGCCTCGGCCTCCTTGCCGGTGAGCGCGACCACGTGGTAGCCGAGCTGCGCCAGCATGTCGATGGCGAGCGCGCCGACGCCGCCGGTGGCGCCGGTGACCACCACCGGCCCGTTGGCCGGCGCCAGGCCGTTGTCTTCCATGCGCACGATGCCGAGCGCGGCGGTGAAGCCGGCGGTGCCGAGCGCCATGGCCTCGAAGAGGTCGAGCCCGACCGGCAGCGGCACCACCCAGCCCGCCGGCACGCGCGCGTACTCGGCATAGCCGCCATGGTGGGCAACGCCGATATCGAAGCTGGTGGCGATGACCTTGTCGCCCGGCTTGAAGCGCGCATCGGCGCTGTCGACCACCTCGCCGCACAGGTCGATGCCGCCGACACAGGGGAAGCGACGAATGATCTTGCCTGCGCCGGTCGCGGCGAGCGCATCCTTGTAGTTGATGCTGGAATAGTGGACGCGGATGGTCACCTCGCCCGCATCGAGCTGGTCGGCGCTCATCGTTCGCATGCCGCTGACCACCTTGCGGTTGTCGTCCTGGTCGATCACGAATGCCTTGAAGGGATTCATCCGGAAGTCTCCTGTCGGTGTGGCGGGCAAGCCTGCGGCCGCGCTGATTCATAATTATAGCCACAACTGCGCATTCGCCCGAACACGCCTCTCGCGGCTCAAGTTTCCACCGCTCCGGCCGTTACCCCGGACTGAATCCGTGCGTGGCAGAGACTCCACCCCACCCGCACCCGAGAACGCAACCATGCCCCTGCTCGCACTCCCGCTGCCCTCGTCCGAAGCCTATATCGACGCCTTCTCGCGGGCCGAGCTGCCGGTCTTGCGCCACACCGTGCGCGCCTTCGAGGAATTGCGCAGCGCGGAACATGCACCGGGCGCACGCGAGATCGCTGCGGTGGTGCTCGCCGACCCCCTGATGACCCTGCGCCTGCTGACGCATCTCGAGTCGAACCGGCGCGCCTCGCAGAACCACGACATCACCACCATCGAGCGCGCGGTGCTGATGCTCGGCGTGGAGCCGTTCTTCACCGCCTTCTCCGGCCTCGCCACGGTCGAGGACAACCTGGCAGCGTATCCGAAGGCTCTGGTCGTGGTGCTCAAGCTGATCGCGCGAGCGCGCCGCGCGGCGATGTTCGCGCGCGAGTTCGCGACCATGCGGCGCGATCACGACGTCCAGGAGATCACTGTCGCCACCCTGCTGCACGAGACTACCGAGATCGTCTGCGCGATTCACGCCCCGACCCTGACCCTGGATGCGATCGGACGCCGCCGGACCGAACCCGCCCGCCCGGCCGCAGCAGTGCAACGCGAGGTGTTCGGCGTCAGCGCAGCGGAGCTCCAGCACGCGCTGATCTCCGCCTGGAGGTTGCCCGGCCTGCTCGCCGGCCTGCTCGACAGCAGCCACGCCGACAACCCGCGGGTGCGCACGATCACGCTCGCCACCCGCTTCGCACGTAACCAGGCGCGCGGCTGGAGCAGCCCGGCCCTGGCGAGCGATCTCACCGAGCTCGAGGAGCTGCTGCACCAGCCCCGCGAGACCCTGCTCCAGCGCCTGGGGGTTCCCGCAGAGATCCGCGTCCACCTGCTGCCGGACGCACCAGAGGAGTGAGCGGGCGTCGGCCGGCCATGTGGCCGGGGCAGCCCGGCAACCCCTCACCCGCAGAGCAGGATGAGGTTGCTGAAGTCGAGCAGCAGCGCCGGCTGCTGGTAGGCGGCGAAGAGCAGGCCGAGCACGATCGCTGCCAGCACGACGAGCGCCAGCCGCAGCAGTCCCCTCCTCATCGCGCGGCCAGCCTTGCGAGCGGGGCCTCCCGCACCGGCAGCGAAAGCGCCGCCGCCATCACCGAGAGCGCGATCGACAGCCACCAGGCCATCTCGTACGAGCCGCTGAGATCGAAGATCCGCCCGCCCAGCCAGGCCCCCAGGAAGCCACCGATCTGGTGGCCGAGGAAGACGATGCCGTACAGCATGCCGACGTAGCGCATCCCGAAGATGCAGCCCACCAAGCCGCTGGTGAGCGGCACCGTGCCCAGCCAGAGCAGGCCCATCACCGCGGCGAAGACGTAGAGCGTGAGCTGGCTGAGCGGAAACAGCATCAGCGCGAGGATGGCCACGATGCGCAGCGCGTAGATCCACGCCAGCAGCCACTTCTTGCTGTACAGGCCGCCCAGCCAGCCCGACAGGAAGGAGCCGAAGATGTTGAAGAGCCCGATCATCGCCACCGCGCTCATGCCGATGTTGGCCGACAGGCCCATGTCGACCACGTAGGCCGGCAGGTGCAGCATCACGAAGGCGGTCTGGAAACCGCACACGAAGAAGCTCCAGAACAGGAAATGGAAGCTCGGGGTGCGCATCGCCTCGGCGAGCGCCTGGCGCAGTGACTGCTCGACGCTGCCGCCGCGCTCGCTCGTGCCGGTGACCGCAGCGGCGAGCGGGATGATGAAGGCGATGCCCACCGCCATCCACAGCAGCGCGTCCTGCCAGCCGAAGGCGGTGATCAGCCCCTGCCCCACCGGCAGCACGGCGAACTGGCCGAAGCTGCCCCCCGCCGAGGCGATGCCGAGCGCAAGGCTGCGCTTCTCCGGCGCGGCCATCCGCCCGATCACCCCCAGCACCACACTGAAGGTCGTGCCCGACAGCCCCATTCCGATCAGCAGGCCGGCACCGAAGTTGAGCCCGAGCGCGCTGTCGGCATAGGCCATGACCACCAGGCCGAGGATGTAGAGCAGCGCTCCGCCCACCAGGGTGCGGCCGGCGCCGTGGCGGTCGGCGAAGGCCCCGGCGAAGGGCTGGAACGCACCCCACAGCAGGTTCTGCAGCGCGATCGAGAAGGAAAACAGCTCGCGCGACCAGCCGTGGTCGAGCGTCATCGGCTGCAGGAACAGGCCGCCGGTGTGGCGTACGCCCATCGCCAGGGTGAGGATCAATGCGCCGCAGGCCATGACGACCGCGGGGCGGCGCAGGAAGGCAGGGAGGGAGGAAGACGGGAGGGACAAGATGGGGATTTCCGCTGCGAGGGAGGCGATTCGGCGCCACCGTGGCATGCGCAACACGTGGCGCGAGGGCGCGAGTATAAGATGCCCGCATTCGCAACGGAGACCCTGAAATGAGCATCGGCAGTGCAGTCCTCCTCGGCCTCGTCGTCCTCGCGCTGGTGTACGGCGTGGTGATCTACAACGGGCTGGTGCAACTCAAGCACAACCTCGCCAAGGCCTGGGCCAACATCGACGTGCTGCTCAAGCAGCGTCACGACGAGCTGCCCAAGCTGGTCGAGGTGTGCCGCCAGTACAAGCAGTTCGAGCAGGACACGCTCGCACGCGTCACTGAGGCGCGCGCCCGCGTCGCCCAGGCGCGCGAGGCTCACGACGTCGCCGCGCTCGGTGCCGCAGAGAACCTTCTGCGCGCCGGGCTGGGGCAGATCTTCGCGGTCGCCGAGGCCTACCCCGAGCTGCGTGCGAACGAACACTTCATGCAGCTGCAGACACGCATCACCGCGCTCGAGAACGCGATCGCCGACCGCCGGGAGTGGTACAACGAGGCGGTCAACGTGCACAACGTACGCATCGAGCAGTTTCCCGACCTCCTGGTCGCGCGCCCGCTCGGCTACACCGAGCAGCCCCTGCTGCAGTTCAGTGTCGCCGAGAAGGCCGATGTGGACCTGAAGGCGCTGTTCAGCAACTGAGGGTCCGTGCAGGGCTCCTCGCAATCGAACCTCGGGGCGGACCGAGCCGGCACGTCGCGGGCAGCCGCGCAGATCAGCGATTGGCCGGCGTCGCGCACCGATCCACTCGCCCCACGGGTGTTCGCATCACCAGGCATCCCATCATGCTCGTGCACCTTCGCCACCTGCGGGCGGACCTCGCGCTTCCGGCCATCCAGCTCGGTGCGATCGCGCTCGCGCTCCGCCTCGGCCCCGGACCGGGCAGCCTGGCCGCACTCGCCGTGCTGCTCGGCACCGGTCTCTTCGGCACCATGCGGGCGCTACGCCACGCCCGCCTGATCGCCGACACCCCTACCGCGCGCATCGCCTCGGCGGCACAGGGCTACACCGAGCTGCGCGGCCGTGGCGCTCCCCTCGACGGCACCCCGCTGCTGTCGCCGGTCAATGCGCTGCCGGTGCTGTGGTACCGCCTGCGCATCGAGCGCCGCCAGCGCGACGGGAAGTGGCAGGCGGTGAGCACCGACACCAGCGAGGCCTCCTTCCTGCTCGACGACGGCAGCGCGCGTTGCGTGGTCGACCCGGACGGCGCCGAGATGCTGGTGCGCCGACGCGACGTGTTCATCCGTGACGACTTGCGCTACACACAGTGGTCGTTGATCGAGCACGACCGGCTCTACCTGATCGGCGACTTCGCCACGCTCGGAAGCGCCGACGTGCGCACCGACACCGCAGCCGAGGTACGCGAGCTGCTCGCCGCCTGGAAAGCCGACCGCCCCGCCCTGCTGCAGCGCTTCGACCTCGACGGCGACGGCGAGATCGACCTGCGCGAATGGGAGCTCGCCCGCGCCCAGGCGCGTCGCGAGGTGCGCCAGCGCCAGACCGAGGCGCTCGCCGCGCCGGAGCTCCACGTGATGCGCCGACCGAGCGACCGACGGTTGTACCTGATCTCCGACCTCGACCCCGAGCGCATCGGCCGGCAGTTCCGCTGGATCGCCGCCTTCCACGCCACGGTTTTTCTCGGCGCGGCCGCGGCTACGGCGTGGTTCGGGCAGATCGGCGTGTTCTGACGCGGGATTCGCTCGGTGGTTGCCGGACCGCCCCGTTCGCGGCTGGCGCCGCTCCTACATGAAAATCGAAGCCGCGCCGCTTCCTCGTTCGCGGCTGGCGCCGCTCCTACATGAAAATCGAAGCCGCGCCGCTTCCTCGTTCGCGGCTGGCGCCGCTCCTACATGAAAATCGAAGCCGCGCCGCTTCCTCGTTCGCGGCTGGCGCCGCTCCTACATGAAAATCGAAGCCGCGCCGCTTCCTCGT
>ENA-UOUJ01000214-UOUJ01000214.1-activated-sludge-metagenome-genome-assembly--contig:-NODE-214-length-47386-cov-23.911200_pt1 | contig 47386 bp, 69 predicted proteins | sample MGYA00249839_ERZ747224 | MGnify/ENA primary metagenome ERZ747224 (study PRJEB28782, sample SAMN03220277) | activated sludge metagenome | biome: wastewater; feature: sewage sludge; material... | reverse complement strand
GGGAGGTATGAGGATGTACGAGGAGGATTCTTTATATTCGACGAGCAGCGTCTCGTGGGGAGTGGAGCCTGGACGAAGGCTTTCCTCAAAATTGCGAAATATAATCGATGGATACTCCTTACTGCTACACCTGGTGACGTCTGGCTTGACTACGTACCTGTATTCCTCGCCAACGGATACTACAAGAACCGTACCGAGTTCAAGCGAGAGCACGTCATCTACAACGCTTACACCAAGTTCCCCAAGGTTGACCGGTATATCGGAGTAAACAAACTGTTCCGGCTGCGTGACCAGCTTCTTGTGGAAATGCCTATGGTTCGACACACCACCAGGCATCTGCACGAAGTCGAGGTTGGTTACGATGCGGACAAATTGGAAGAGGTGTCTAAGAAGCGATGGAACGTATTCGAAGAGCGACCCCTCCGGGATGTAGCCGAGATGTTTGCGGTTTCGCGGAAGGTCGTGAACTCAGACAGCTCCCGCTTGGAGGCTGTGAGAGAACTTCTGGAGACCCATCCGAAGTTGATTGTCTTCTACAGCTTCGACTACGAGCTGGAGATGTTAAGAACTCTAGAAGACATGGAGCAAGTGACGGTAGCGGAGTGGAACGGACATAAGCACGAGCCGGTCCCGATCGCCGATCGTTGGGTATATTTGGTTCAGTACGCCGCGGGCTCTGAAGCTTGGAACTGTACGGATACGAACGCTATTGTGTTCTACTCGTTAACCTACTCGTACAAGCAGTTCGAGCAAGCACAGGGTCGAATCGATCGACTTAACACCATATTTGTTGATCTCCATTACTATGTCTTCAAGTCTCGTTCTTGGATTGATCAAGCGATCTGGCGGAGCCTGAAGAACAAGGAGAGCTTCAATGAATCCTCTTGGTTGAAGGGCAAAAGATGAAGATTCATGTGTGGGAAGATGCGGACACCATGCCGATCAATATTCTGGAGAACGGAGATGTTATGTTCTACGATCTCCCAGAATTATGGAATTTTGAGGTCGGTGATCAAATTCAGTACCGAACACGGATCGGAACAAGCGTATATTTTGTGGTAGAAGTGACACCTGCGAATCTGCCGAACTACCCAGAAAGGATGCGAAAAATCATCGCTCGTGGGCAGTAAATCAGATTTGACAGGATTTGACAGAAACGATTTTAGTAAAAGCCCAGGTCAGAGCGATTTTCGGGTTTTTCTTCTGCCAAAAACGACGCTTATACTTACTCTTCACGCGACTCACTTAATATATATCTATATAGTAAGTACGTCACTATAAAGAGTTTTCAAAAAAAGTTTTTTGGCAGAACACATCCGAAGGAGAAAACGATGCTACAAGAAGAGTGGCTTGAGATCGAAGAGTTTCCCGGTTACTACATCAGCAACTACGGCAAGGTTCGAAGCGATATCAGCGACCGAACTCTCAAGTGGTCGCCGATCCAATACGGTATTCCTACCGTTGGTCTGATGAAGGACGGTCGTCAGCACAGGCGCTCTGTTCCTTTGTTGGTTGCTCGTACGTTCATTCCTCAGCCTGCTGAACACTACGATACTCCGATTCACCTAGATGGAGATCGCTCTAATCCTCGTGTTGATAACCTTATGTGGCGACCGCGTTGGTTCGCAGTTTGCTTCCACAAGGAACGTATCAAGGATCCATATCCTCGTTGGAATCGTGACATTCAGATTATCGACACGGGAGAGGTGTTCGAGAACCCCAGGCAGATCGCTGAGAAGTACGGCGTGTTGGAAACTGATGTCCACAAGTCTATCATGAACGGAACGTCTGTGTTCCCGCAAGGATACAAGTTCCAGTTCTATGAGTGAGTGTTACAGAAGTTGCAGACGAGGTATTGTATATATAAATGCGCGTTAAAAACGTGGATTATAATAGAAGAGAGTAGAACAAGCCTTTTTATTTTAGGAGGGAGGGCACATATGTTGGAGCGTGACTATCAAGCACAGCTTGTCAAGAAACTGCGAAAAATGTTTCCTGACTGTGTGATTCTGAAAAACGATAGTGACTACATGCAGGGTGTGCCCGACCTTACTATTTTGTTTGGAAGTAGGTGGGCTATGCTTGAGGTGAAGGTTTCGATCAACGCACCTAGTCAGCCGAATCAGGCGTTCTACGTTAAACAGCTGAACAAGATGTCGTTCGCAGCCTTCATCTGTCCCGAAATCGAAGAGGATGTACTCCGTGAACTTCAACGTGCACTCCAACCTCGTCGGTCAGCACGCGTTTCTTAGTGCAAGCAAGTATCACTGGGTCAACTACGACGACGATAAGTTGGACGCGGCGTATATCGCAGCTTTGGCTGCTCGACGAGGGACCGAGCTTCATGAGTTAGCTCACAACCTTATCCGACTCGGAGTCAAACTGCCTAAGACTCCCACGACTTTGAATATGTACGTAAACGACGCTCTCGGTTACCGCATGACTCCCGAACAGGTTTTATATTTTTCAGACAACTGTTTTGGAACTGCGGACGCCATTGCGTTTCGTCGTAATAAGCTCCGAATCCACGACCTCAAGACCGGAGTGACTCCCACTTCGGAGAAACAGCTTGAGGTATATGCTGCACTGTTCTGCCTCGAATATCGGTTTAAGCCCTTTGACATTCAGATGGAGCTTCGCATCTACCAGAATGACGAAGTTCGCATCTATGAGGGAGACCCTGATACTATTGCGCACATTATGGACAGGATCATCACCTTCGACCGTCGCATCAACGAAATTAGAAGGGAGGCGTCGGCGTGAAGATCGATGAAGATGCATATTTAGCACACTATGGAATTCTCCGCCGATCTGGTCGTTACCCTTGGGGTTCTGGCGGAAACCTTTCTGATGCTACTCGAAACAAGATGTTTCTGGACTATGTCAAGGACCTTCGTAAGGAAGGTCTGAGTTACACCGAAATCGCTCAGGGTTTCGGTATGACTACGACTCAGTTCCGAGCTATCAATTCCATTGCGAAGAACCAACACAAGGCTGCGCAAATTGCCCGACTCAGGCGGCTTGATGAAAAAGGGTACTCTAACGTCAAGATCGGCGAGATCATGGGCGTTGGCGAATCGTATGTTCGTTCTCTTCGCGCAGCTGCAAACAAGGGAAGCGTCGACGTTCTTCAGACCACTGCCGATATGCTCAGAGAGCAGGTCGAGAAGAAGCAATACATCGACGTCGGCCGTGGGGTCGAGAATCAGCTCGGAGTTAGCAACACCAAGCTGGGAACTGCTGTAGCCATCCTCAAGGAAGAAGGATATGAAGTCCACCCAGTCAAGATCCCGCAACTAGGCACGGGTAAGTTTACCGAGCTTAAGGTTCTTGCGCCTCCTGGAACCACACAGAAAGACGTGTGGTTGAACCGATCTAAGATCAAGCAGATCGAGGACTATTCAGAAGATGGAGGTCGTACCTGGTTGGGCATTGTCGACCCGATTTCCGTAGACTCGAATCGAATTAAGGTTCGCTATGCGGAAGAAGGCGGCAACAAGGCCGACGGCGTTATTTACGTTCGTCCCGGTGTTGACGATCTTTCTCTCGGAAATTCGCACTACGCACAGGTTCGAATCGCTGTGGATGGCACGCACTTCCTCAAGGGCATGGCCATGTACAAAGACGACCTTCCTTCCGGTGTAGACCTTGTTTTCAACACAAGCAAGAGCGACACGGGCAATAAGCTTGATGCTATGAAGCCCTTTAAGAAGGATAAGCTAACCGGAGAAGTCGACACCGATAACCCGTTCGGAGCAGTGGTTCGTCAGCTTCCCAAGCTTGACGCTAACGGTGTGCCAATCAAGAACACCGTTCGTTCAGCGATGAACATTGTCAACGAGGAGGCTGACTGGGAAAAGTGGAGTCGAACACTTTCTTCCCAGATGTTGTCTAAGCAAAGCCCAACGCTGGCTAAGCAGCAGTTGGATATGGCTTACGAGCGTAGTCGAAACGAACTGAACGCAATCAAGGAGCTTACCAACCCTGCTGTTCGACGGAAGATGCTTGAGTCTTTCGCCGATGGTGCCGATGCTTCGTCTTGGCACCTTAAGGCAGCTAACCTTCCTCGGCAGGCCAACAAGGTTCTCCTTCCTCTAGAATCGATGAAAGAAACAGAGGTCTATGCGCCTACGTTTAATAATGGTGAGCGGGTTGTTCTGATCCGTTTTCCTCACGGTGGTGTGTTTGAAATTCCTGAGCTTACGGTTAATAACCGAAATCGCGAAGGAAAAAGGTCTATTGGGCCGGACGCTAAGTCTGCAATCGGAATTAACCCAAAGGTTGCAGAAAGGCTTTCCGGAGCAGATTTTGATGGCGACACCGTTCTGGTTATTCCAAACAACAATCGTCAAGTTAAAACTGCTCCGGCGCTCAAGCGTCTTCAAGACTTCGACCCAAGAGCCGAATACCCTAAATATGACGGCATGAAGGTCATGAGTGCAAAGACCAAGGGTATCGAAATGGGTAAGGTCTCAAACCTTATCACCGATATGACTATCAGAGGCGCTCCTTTCTCTGAAATCGCCCGAGCTGTTCAACATTCGATGGTTGTTATCGATGCTGAAAAGCACGAACTCAACTACCGACAGTCCGCTATTGACAACGGCATCGCAGCTCTGCAGAAGAAGTATCAAACTCCGTATCGGGAATCAGGCAAGCCCGGCGCAGCCACTCTGATCTCTAAGCGCAAGAGTGAAGTGGACGTTCCTGAAAGAATTCCTCGTCCTGCAAAAGACGGTGGTCCGATCGATCCAGTTACCGGACGCAAAGTTTATGTTTCAACTGGGGCTACTACGCAGAAGACCACGGTCAATAAGAAGACGGGTGAAACAACAACTAAGACGGTTCCTAAGACTGTAAAGGTTAGGATCCTCGAAGATGTTGATGATGCTCACAAGCTCACTTCAGGAACTAAGATGGAGTCGATCTATGCGACGCACTCCAATCGAATGAAGGCTCTTGCAAACGAAGCAAGAAAAGAGCAGGTGGCTACCAAGAGCGCTCCCTACAACAAGTCTGCCAAGGAGGCTTTCTCTGCCGAAGTAAAGTCGTTGGATCATAAGTTAGACGTTGCTTTGAAGAACGCTCCAAGGGAACGTCAAGCTCAGATCATAGCTAACGCCACCTTCCAAATGAAGCGTCAAGCAAATCCAGATGCTGATGAAAGTCAAATCAAGCGCCTTAAGTATCAGGCGTTGGAAGAGGCGAGAACAAGAACCGGTGCTAGAAAGACTCGAATTGAGATCTCGCCTTCCGAGTGGCAGGCGATTCAGTCAGGAGCTATCACCAACCACAAGTTGGAACAGATTCTTAACAACACAGATCTCGATAAGGTCAAGGAGCTAGCTACTCCGCGGACTAAGCTTCTGATGACCCCGGCTAAGACGAACCGGGCCAAGCAGATGGCAGCGTCCGGGTACACTCAGGCTGAGATTGCAAGTCATCTCGGCGTGTCGCTGACCACTCTTAAGGAAGCGTTGTGAGGAGGCCATGACTGAACATATGATCACTACTGTGGATAACCCATACAATCCGTTCACACACTTTGATGAATGGATGGCGTATGACGAACGTTCTGGTTACCACACCATGTCTTTCATGGCTCGGCTTATCCACACAAGCGATGAGTTGTCTGAAGCAGACCAAGATGTAGAGATCGAGAACGTAATCGACGAGATGGTTCGTGAGAATGTTCTTGGTATTTATCGAAAGGTGGCGGCCCCTGCTGATCTTAAAAAGCACCCAGCTTCTGAAGATTCGACTGTTGAATCGGTTGAACTCCCCCCGTAAAGAGCGCCCCCAGTTCGCAGTCATCGGCTAGTTGTTACTGGGCAAAGGAGTCTAGACAAAAGAGACAAGGAAGAGAACCCGCCCCGGGGTCGGCCGTCAAACGCTAGACCCTAGGGGTAGGTCTCGACCTATGGTTGGTGCTGTTAAAAAGATTGGGCTGTCTGTTTTCAAACCAGCTACTCTCAATTAAACAACCGCCCCCCGTTTAATAACAGTCCAGTCTCACTAGACTTTGAATAGATCCTGTCACTGTCGTCGATCGTTGGTTACCCCCCGTCTTTCTCTAGTGCTAGTCCTTTAAAAGATTAACACATCCCCCGGGACTAATAAAATACCCGGACCCCCAGACAAGACGGGGGGTACCCCACCCTTTCGAAACCCCCTCCCAGAAATCGAATTGCTTTACCCGAGAAAAGATAAACCCCCACCCGTTAAAAAGCGTTTGGCCCCCAGAACCTTTTAATAAACATACCCCCCACCTAAGGACACACCCCCCGGTATTAAACAACGTCTTGTTTCGATTGCTGTTTAAAGCAACCAATGATGTTATTTAAACTTGTCAAGCTTCCGTTGCAATTAGGTTTTATGAACATCTTTCTTTTCGAAAAAATTTTTTGTTTATGTTGTCGGATTAATAACCTGTCTTGTTTCTTTTTAACTTTTTGATCAACGATTTATGAAGAGTTCGGGAGGGGGGAGGGGGGTCCTCGCAAAAACACCACCCCCTCTGCATCGCCGCCCTCCCAAAAATATCTCCGGGGGGATATTTTCAACAAACTTTCCGCTTTTTAGGCAGGTGAAACTACATCGAAAGAGTGCTCATTCCTCATGATTCATCACTGAACTACTGCTAAAAGTATCGTTTAATACACCTAAACCCATAGGAGACTGTCATGGCAAAGCCCACCACCCCCGTTGCTGACCGTACGATCCTGCACCAGGCAGCCGTTGAGGCGGTTGTTGACGCTCGGGCTGCGACTAAGCCCGCCGGCGACCCTCCGACGATTGCTGACCCAGCTGCTCCTGGCGCTTCTTACGCGGAGGCCGAGGCTGCTGCCACTCGCGATGCTCTCGTCGCTCTTCTTGCGGCCTGCCGAGACGCTGGAATCGTCGCCTGACAAACAATAAAGTTCTTTAGGGGTCTCGGCCGTTGGAGCCGTAGACTTAAACGACATTTAGTGTGCCCTGAATAGGCTTGATCAGAGAGGAGGCAGAACTCATGGCAAGTCGCCGCGTGAACGTGCCGCAAGTATCTGAAACGCGTCGTCCACCGGCCAAGACTCCTGAAGCTAGAGAACGTCAGCTTATTTCAGCAGCTGTCGACCTCGCTGAGAAGCAACTTCGAGATGGAACTGCCTCTGCTCAGGTCATTACACACTACTTGAAGCTTGGGTCGTCCAGAGAGCAGCTCGAACAAGAGCGTCTCGCAAAGGAAAATGTTCTGTTGGATGCGAAGGCTGAAGCAATCGCCTCCGCCAAGCGTGTTGAAGAGCTGTACTCGGAAGCTTTGAACGCTATGCGATCGTATGCGGGTCAAGAACCGCTAGAGATTGAAAGCGATTATGATGATTAGAACTTATCGAGAGCTTCGTCGTATTGAAACGTTTGAAGATCGTTTCCGCTATCTGTCTTTAAGAGGTAGAGTTGGAGACTCGACGTTTGGTTTTGATCGTTGGATTAATCAGGAGTTCTACAGATCTCATCAGTGGCGCCAACTCCGCCATCACGTAATTGCCCGCGATATGGGATGTGACTTAGGCGTCGAGGGCTACGAGATTCACGACCGTGTTATCATTCATCATATGAATCCGATGAATGCTGACGACATCGTCCACGGGGAGGAGAGTATTTTAGACCCCGAGTTTCTGATCACTACTACACACCGAACCCACAACGCCATTCACTATGGCGACGAAAGCCTTCTTCCTCGTCCTTTGGTCGAACGGAGATTTGGCGACACTAAGCTTTGGTAAGGAGAGAACATGTCTGAGTCCCGCAACCCTGAGCCGACCCCGGTTCATGACGAAGTTGCTAAGTCGCTTAAGAGTGCTTCCTCGCACGACGAGACCGACGTTCCCGCCGCTCTTGAGCGGAACACCGATGACGGTCCTGGCGATTTGGATAATCTTCCAGAAAGCGATTGGGTTTCCTTCGCTACGGAAGGTGTCGAAAAGGAGGACGACAAGTGAGCGTCATCGCATACGACAAGCCGGTTAAGGACTTCATTGCTGGTTTGAATGCGACCGGTCACGTTACGAACATCGCCTACCGTAAGACGTCAGTTACCTTCCATCATAACGGCGGTCGTCTTTCCCTTCAAGGCATTCTTGAGGTTTGGAAGACTCGTCCTGCTTCGGCTCATTTCCAGGTCGATGGCGCGGGTGCGCTTGGCCAGTACGTCAAGATTAACGAATACGCTTGGGCGACAGGCAACACCCAGGGCAACAAGGAGTCGATCAGCATTGAACTGGCGAATGCGACTCTTGCTCCAAGGTGGGAAGTTGCCGAGGTTACGTGGAAGGAAGGCGCGCGTCTCGCTGGGTGGATCTTCGCCCGTGTGATTGGTGTTCGCCCTGACCGAAGCAACGTACATGTTCATCACGACTGGAAGGCTACGCTTTGCGCTGGTCCTTTCATCGATTCAATTCTCGGTACTCTCGTTGCTGAGTGTCAGAAGTGGTACGATCACTTTGTTGGTTCTGCTCCTGCTCCGCAGCCCACCCCTGCTCCGTCTCCTGGGAAGAAGACTTTCGAGCAGGTTGTGAATGAGGTCATCGCTGGACAGTGGGGTAATGGTTCGGAGAGACTTCGTCGCCTTCGTTCCGCAGGATACGATCCGTCCGTAGTCCAAGCTGAGGTCAATCGTCGTCTGCTGGGTAAGGCCTCTTCACCGGCACCTCGACCGAACCTTAACTCGGTGGTTGATGAAGTCATTGCGGGCAAGTGGGGCAACAACCCTGAGCGAGCAAATCGACTTCGCGCTGCTGGTCATAACCCCGCACAGATTCAGGCTATGGTTAATGCGAAGCTTAGTGGCGGAAGTGCTCCTGCTGTTGCAGCTAGAAAGTCTGTTGCTCAGATTGTAAATGAAGTCATCGCTGGGCAGTGGGGAAACAATCCAGAGCGAGGTCGACGTTTGACTGCGGCTGGTTACAATTCGGCTGAGATTCAGAACGCTGTAAATGCTCGGCTCGGTGGACAAACCGTTACTAGACCAAGCGTTTCTCTTGTTGCTCAGCAGGTCATCGCTGGACAGTGGGGCAATGGAAATGAACGGCGTCGTCGACTTACTGCTGCTGGTTACGATTACAGTTCTGTTCAGGCCGAAGTTAACCGTTTGCTCCGATAACGTCAAAATGGGAGTGAATTGAGGAGGTGATACCTAATGGAAGACAGCATTCTTAAGAGCACAAAGAAGGTTCTAGGCCTCGAAGCGGACTATACGCCTTTCGACCCAGACGTTATCATGCATATAAACACTGTGTTCTCAATTCTTACTCAGTTGGGCATTGGTCCTGCTGAAGGTTTCATGATTGAAGACGATCAAGGTGTCTGGAGCAACTTCCTTGGGGACGACCTCCAGTTGAATCAAGTTAAGACTTTCATGTATCTCCGCGTTCGTCTTCTTTTTGATCCACCGCAGACGTCGTATCTCATTACTGCTATGGAGAATCAAGCTAAAGAGCTTGAATGGCGTCTCAACGCATACAGGGAGGGGAGCGCATGGACACCGCCCGTTCCGGAGATTACAATCTAGAAGTAGAGTATGGTTGGTTTTTGGATGGAATACTTAAGTATGTTTCCGAACATCCCAAGGAATTTCTAGCCCACTACGGCGTTTCCGGAATGAAGTGGGGCGTTCGGAAAGACCGGCCTAAAAGTGCTGAACTTAAAGGTCTTGGACCAAGCAAGATCGTTCGTAAGACATCTTCTGGCGAAGAGCTTACTTTAGCAAAACAGCCTCCTAATGTCCTCCACAAAGCATTGGCGCGGATAAGCCCAAAGTATCGAGAAGAGTATAATAACTACGCTTATCTTAACATCAAAGATTCTTCTGGAAGTAGAATTGGTAGTGCGCAATTAGCTAAGATTAGTAAAGATGAAATCAACCTCATTTGGATCGGCATCGATAAGTCCGCTAGAGGTAAAGGATACGCCACAGCAGCTATGAAAGCTGCCGAAGAATTTGGTAGAGAGACCGGCGTCAAGAAACTTACATTAGAAGTACCGAAGAATGCGCCCGATGCTCGTCATATTTACGAAAAGCTTGGGTTTAAATTTGTGAAAGATCTATATGATGATGGAGTAGATGACATGTGGGGAGGGGGTTTGACTCAAATGGAATACGTCATTAATGAGGCTAAGCAAAGCGACTTGGTTAACGATATTCTAGCCCACTACGGCGTTCCCGGAATGAAGTGGGGCGTTCGTAAGGATCGATCCTCAAGCGATTCGTCTAAGTCTGACGACAAGAAGAAGCGCAAGGAAATTGTCGTTAAGCAAAAGCCTGGTAAAAGAGCCAAGGCTAAGGGCGGCGAGAAGGAAACAGCTTCAGACGATGCAATAAAGGCTGCTGTCGCTAGGCGTCGAGCTAAGATAAGCACGGTTGACGCATTGTCTAATCAGGAACTGCAGCATCTTGTAAACCGAATGAATCTAGAGCAGCAGTATTCTAAGCTTGCTAGTCAGACGCAAACTCGATCGGTAGGCAGGAAGTTTGTTACTGAAACAATTAGAGATGTCGGCAAGTCTCAGGTAACAGGCGTTGCCAACAAGTATGCTGCTGCAAAGATTGGCGCCCTCTTGGCCGCCAAGGGCATTGCTGGATTTAAGAAGTAAGGGGACAGACATGAATGACGGTGTCATGATTGCCTATCTTCCTACTACTACATATTGGTGTCGGCAAGAGTTTCCGCATATGACTTTAGTTTACTGCGGAACAGTAGACGATCTTAAGCCGACTGCGCTTAACGAACTAGCGAAGGATGCTATTTCAGTAGCTAGGTTGACTGGGCCGCTTATGCTTAATGTTGTGGGAACCGACGTTTTTGGCGATGAGAACGAAAAGGTAGACGTTCTTCGTCTATATCCAACTCCGCAGCTTATTCTGGCTCGTCAGCTAGTGGAAAAGTGGAATGCTAGCCAGCATCCGTTTAATCCGCATGCAACCGTTGGTCCTGAGGGTTCGGCCTGGGGAGATCTTCCGACAAATCTTTACTTTGATCGGCTTGCTGTTAGTTGGGGTACGAAGAACATGCTCTTTCAGCTTTAATAGTAGAGAGGAGGGAAGTAATGGGCCTATCAAACACAGCAGTACCCATTTATTACGGGCAGTTCCGCGATGCGGTTATCCGTGGAGATATTCCGGTAAATCGCGAAATCGCAATGGAAATGAACCGTATTGATGCGCTCATAGCTAACCCTAACATCTACTATGACGATCAAGCGGTCGAGGGTTTTATCCGCTTCTGTGAAAATGAGTTGACACTAACTGACGGATCAGACTTGCATCTGCTCCCTTCATTCAAGCTGTGGGCCGAACAGATTTTCGGTTGGTACTACTTTGTCGATCGAAGTGTATACGAACCTTCGCCCGACAACCACGGCGGTCGGTATGTGAACAAGACAATTAAGAAGCGTCTAACGACCAAACAGTATCTCATCGTGGCTCGGGGTGCCGCTAAGTCTATGTATGCCGAGTGCATTCAGGCCTATTTTCTAAACGTCGACACCTCGACCACGCACCAGATTACCACCGCACCAACAATGAAGCAGGCCGACGAGGTAATGTCGCCGTTTAGAACGGCCATCACACGAGCTAGAGGGCCTTTATTTAAATTCTTGACCGAGGGTTCTATGCAGAACACCACGGGAAATCGCTTCATGCGACAAAAACTTGCGTCGACTAAAAAAGGCATTGAAAATTTCCTTACTGGAAGTCTTCTAGAAGTCCGCCCTATGTCGATTAATAAACTTCAGGGTTTGCGCCCAAAGGTTTCAACAGTTGATGAATGGCTGTCCGGCGATATTCGAGAAGATGTTGTTGGTGCAATTGAGCAGGGAGCATCAAAGCTCGAAGATTATTTGATTGTAGCGATTAGCTCAGAGGGTACTGTTCGAAATGGCTCTGGCGATACCATTAAGCTGGAGCTTGCTGATATTTTGAAGGGCGACTTTATCGCTCCTCACATTTCAATTTGGCATTACAAACTCGATGATGTCAAGGAAGTTTCAGAACCCGCAACCTGGTTGAAAGCAAACCCAAATCTGGGTCGAACAGTCACTTACGAAACATATCAGCTTGATGTAGAGAGAGCTGAAAACGCTCCCGCTTCTCGTAATGACATTCTTGCAAAGCGTTTCGGTATTCCCATGGAAGGGTATACTTACTTCTTTACATATGAAGAAACTCTTCCGCATCGCCCTCGTACTTTCTGGGAAATGGCTTGTTCGATGGGAGCAGACCTTTCTCAGGGCGACGACTTCTGTGCGTTTACTTTTCTCTTTCCTTTGCCGCGCGGGGGTTTTGGAGTAAAAACCAGAAGTTACATCACGTCATTGACAATGATGAAGCTTCCAGGAGCAATGCGACAAAAGTATGAACAGTTTGTTCAAGAAGGAAGCCTTCATATTCTTGAGGGAACCATTCTTGATATGATGGAAGTATACGACGACCTAGATCGTCATATTCAAGAACAACGATATGATGTGCGGACTCTAGGATACGACCCGTACAACGCCAAAGAATTTGTTACGCGTTGGGAAGCTGAGAATGGACCTTTTGGTATCGAAAAGGTCATTCAGGGGGCAAAGACTGAGTCAGTCCCTCTCGGAGAACTTAAAATCTTGAGCGAAGAGCGCCTTCTCATCTTTGATGAGGATCTTATGTCTTTCACGATGGGTAATGCCATCACGCTTGAAGACACTAACGGCAACCGAAAGCTTCTAAAGAAGCGAAACGATGAGAAAGTTGACAACGTGGCGGCCCTTATGGACGCCTATGTCGCCTATAAGGCTAATAAGGAGTTGTTCGAATGATCATTTACAAGCCGCCTAACGTTCTGAAGACTTAAGGAACGATCGAGTGAGAAACGACGAAAAACCGAGAGGAGGTGAGAGATGTCTTTGAAGGATAGACTAGCCCATGCGTGGAATGCTTTTACAAATTTAGACACACAAACGGTTTGGGACAGAGGCGCTAGTTACAGTGTTCGTCCCGATCGAGTTCGCTTGAAGATTTCAAACGAGCGTTCTATTATTTCCTCTATTTACACTCGTTTGGCTATTGATGTTGCTCAGGTTGCCATTAAGCATATTCGTTTGGACGAAAACGGACGATATGCCGAAGAGATCAATAGTGGACTCAATAACTGTCTAACCGTTGAAGCTAACCTCGACCAAGCAGCTCGGGCGTTTCGTCAAGATATTGCTATGACACTGTTTGATAAGGGTGTCGCTGCAATCGTTCCTATTGATACGTCTATCAATCCACAAAACTCAGGAAGTTTTGACATTCTGACAATGCGGGTAGGCGACATTGTTCAGTGGTATCCGAGGCATGTTCGAGTTTCTTTGTATAATGCTGAAGTTGGTCGTAGAGAAGAAATTACTCTAGAGAAGAGAAACGTTGCTATTGTAGAGAACCCGCTCTATGCGGTTATGAACGAACCCAACTCAACTCTTCAGCGACTGATTCGCAAGCTCAACCTTTTGGACGGCGCTGACGAACAAATCGCTTCAGGAAAGCTGGACTTGATCATTCAACTTCCATACGTGATTAAGTCAGAAGCAAGGCGAAAGCAGGCTGAGCAACGCCGTCAGGACATCGAATTCCAGCTTAAGGGCAGTCAGTATGGCATTGCCTACACAGATGGAACCGAAAAGATTACTCAGCTAAACCGTCCAGCAGAAAACAATCTTCTCAAGCAGGTTGAATATCTTACTGATATGCTTTACGGTCAGCTCGGTCTCACAGATGAAGTGATGAAGGGAACGGCCGACGCGAAGGCAATGCTCAACTACAACAACCGTACGATTGAGCCAATTCTAACCTCCATTGTAGAAGCAATGAGTCGAGCGTTTCTCACCAAGACTGCGCGCTCTCAGCGACAGACTGTTCAATTCTTCCGGGATCCATTTAAGTTGGTTCCCGTTGAGGACATCGCTGAGATTGCCGATAAGTTTACCAGAAACGAAATTCTATCGTCCAATGAGATCCGTTCTATCATCGGCATTAAGCCCGCCAGCGATCCAAAGGCCGACGAACTTCGTAATAGCAACATGCCGCAACCTAAAGATGAAGGTCTAAGCAGTGCGGTTCCACCAACTACAACACAAAAGGAAGGAGACAGCCAAAATGGAAGCTGATTTCAGCGGTTGGGCTACCAAGGCCGGTCTCAAGTGCTCTGATGGTCGAACCATCACGCCCGAGGCCTTCAAGCACATGGACGGGCAGACGGTTCCTCTAGTCTGGCAGCACGGTCACAACGATCCGAACAACGTTCTGGGTCATGCAATTCTTGAGCACCGCGACGGTGAGGGTGTTTATGCTTATGGGTTCTTCAACGATACGCCTTCCGGCGTCAATGCCAAGAAGCTAGTCGCCCATAAGGATATTAAGAACCTTTCAATCTTTGCCAATCAGCTTGTTGAGAAGAGCAAGAACGTGCTTCACGGCTTTATTCGTGAGGTTAGTCTTGTTCTCTCGGGCGCCAATCCAGGCGCGCTTATCGACTTCGTTGCCGTTCAGCATGCGGATGGGGAAGTCGTCGAGCTGAATGACGAGGCTGTTATCTACACCGGTTTGGAGCTTGAGCATTCAGACGACTCAAGTTCTAACGACGATAAGAGTGATGTCGAAGACAAGTCTGATGAGGTTGTGGAGCACGCCGATACAACTGATGACGACGAGAAGTCCATTCAGGACATTTATGATGAAATGACCGAAGAGCAGAAGGAAGTCGTCCACTTTATGGTCGGAGCAGCTGTTGAGGCTGGTACCGCCGAGCACTCTTCGACGGATGATGATGACAACATTTCCCACCAGGACCAGGAAGGCAACACCATGACCCACAACGTCTTTGAGAAGCAGGGCAAGGACTCCAGTGCCGAGGTTACTACTCTCTCGCACAGCCAGCTGGAGGCCATCAGCGCGACTGCTCGTCGTACCGGTTCGCTCCGGGAGGCGTTCCTCGCTCACGCGGTTGAGTATGGAATCGAGAACATCGACCTGCTGTTCCCGGACGCGCAGGCCGTCGATAACACTCCTGAGCTTATTGCTCGTCGGCAGGAGTGGGTTTCGAAGGTGATCAACGGTGCCAAGAAGGCTCCGTTCTCGCGGATTAAGTCTCTCTCTGCGGATATCACCCACGACGAGGCTCGGGCTAAGGGCTACGTCAAGGGCAATCTGAAGAAGGATGAGTGGTTCGCTCTTCAGAAGCGAGTCACCACCCCCACGACGATCTACAAGAAGCAGAAGCTGGACCGTGACGACATCATCGAAATCACGGATCTGGATGTCGTCGCTTGGCTGAAGGGCGAGATGCGCCTGATGCTCGACGAGGAGATCGCTCGTGCGGTTCTGGTTGGCGACGGTCGTGAGATGGAGGATGAGGACAAGGTCGACGAGAACTGCATTCGTCCGATTGCGAACGATGCAGACTTCTACGCCCACCGAGTTCTTCTTCCGACGAATACTGTCGGAGGCGAGGCTATGGTTGAGGCGATTCTTCGTGCTCGTCCTTACTACCGCGGCACCGGTTCTCCGACGCTGTTCCTCACTGAGGAGTTCCTCACCGACTTGCTTCTCGGTCGGGACAAGATGGGCCGCCGTTACTACAACAGCATCGAGGAGCTTCGCGTTGCTCTTCGTGTTGCCGACATTGTCACGGTCGATGTCATGGAAGGCGCGACGACCGACAATGGTCACCTGATCGCTATTCTGGTTAACATGGCCGACTACACCATGGGTTCGACTCGTGGTGGTCAGGTCTCTATGTTCGATGACTTTGACATCGACTACAACCAGTACAAGTACCTCATCGAGGGTCGCATGTCGGGTGCTCTGACCAAGTTCAAGTCTGCTGTCGTGTTCAGCCGCGCCACCGGCACTCTGGTTAACCCGACGGTTCCGACCTTCGACACCACCACTGGTGTCCTGACGGTTCCGAACCAGACTGGTGTGGTTTACCGTAACGCTGACACCGATGAGGTCTTTGCGGCTGGTCCGCAGACGGCGGTTGCTGCTGGTGAGTCCATCTCGGTTGAGGCCGACCCTGACACCGGGTACTACTTCCCGGCGAACATTGTCACTGACTGGACCTTCACCCGTTCGGCTGGCTGATAGGTAGACAACGCCATGGCAAAGTTTTACGGCAAGGTGGGCTATGGCGAAAGTGTTGAGAAGTCCAACGGAATCTGGGAAGATGTCATCACGGAACGACCATATTATGGTGACGTGGTTCGAAACTCCCGCAAGCTTGTCGCTGGTGAAGAAATTAACAGCGATATTACCGTTGGAAACTCCATTAGAATTGTCGCCGACGACCATGCGAACCAACATTTCTTTGCCATTCGCTACGTGGAGTGGGCGGGGACTTTGTGGACTGTTTCAGATGTTGAAGTACAGAGTCCCCGCCTCCTTCTGCGGTTAGGAGGTGTTTACCATGGGCCAAGGCCGGAGGTCCCAGCTCCAGATTCTCCTTGAGGAGATCTTGGGTAGTGAACACGTATATTTCCAACCGCCTGCCAATGTGCAAATGAATTATCCCGCTATCGTCTATAATAGAGATGCTGCGGATACGAAGTTCGCCGGTAACGCGCCTTATAGCTACACCAAACGATATCAGGTTACGGTCATTGATCGAAATCCTGAAAGCGAAATCCCGGACAAGGTTGCTAAGCTGCCGCTATGTACCTTTAACAGGTTCTTTACAGCTAATGGCCTGAACCACGACGTCTTTAGTCTTTACTTCTAGAAAGGAACACCATGAAGCTCACCTGGGATAAGATTGGCGAGCGGCGCTACGAGACCGGCGTCGACCGCGGAGTTCTCTATCTGCCCAACGCTCAGGGCGCATACGTTCAGGGTCATGCCTGGAACGGTCTTACTGCGGTTACTGAGTCTCCTTCGGGAGCGGAGCCAAGCCCGCAGTACGCCGACAACATTAAGTACCTGAACCTCATTTCCAATGAGGAGTTCGGCGGTACTATCGAGGCGTTCACCTATCCTGACGAGTTCGCTCAGTGTGACGGAACGGCTGCGCCGACCACCGGCGTTTCGCTGGGCCAGCAGGGTCGTAAGACCTTCGGTCTGTCCTACCGGACTCGTGTCGGCAATGATGTGGATGCTACCGACCTGGGCTACAAGATTCACCTGGTCTACGGTGCTCTTGCGGCTCCTTCGGAGAAGGCTTACTCGACGATCAACGACTCTCCCGAGGCGCTGACGTTCAGCTGGGAGTTCAGCACCACTCCGGTGGATGTTCCCAACTTCAAGCCTACCGCCACTCTGACGATCGATTCGACCAAGGTCGATGCCGAGGCTCTCAGCAACCTTGAGGACCTTCTGTACGGCACCGAGGGTGGAGACGCCAGTCTTCCGCTTCCTGCTGATGTGATCGCGCTGTTCACGGGGACGGTCACTGAGGTTCTTCCGCAGGAGCCCACCTTCAACACTACTACGGACACCATTACCATTCCGGTAGTGACTGGTGTGATTTACATGATCAGCGGCGATGTGGTGAGCGGCGACGTTGTTATCACCGAGCCGACGATTGTGACTGCAACGCCTGCTGCTGGTTACAAGTTCCCGCCGGTTTCGGACAGCGACTGGTACTTCGATCCCGACGCGGCGTAAAATCTAAACTATACAGAGAGGCCAGAGAATGCTCACCATTAAGGTTCCGATGACGGAATCCTTTGACGAATCAGCAAATGAGTTTGTCATTTCAGAGGAATTCGTTTTGGAGCTGGAGCATTCTCTGGCTTCTCTGTCAAAATGGGAGTCGTTTTGGGAAAAACCATTCCTTAGCAACGAAGATAAAACTTTTGACGAGATCATGTCATACATTAGATTTATGACATTAACTCCAAACGTTCCCGAAGACGTTTTTAATAGACTTTCTAAAAGCAATATTTCAGACATAAACAACTACATCAATGCAAAGATGACTGCTACGTGGTTTAACGAGTCTAAGCGACCGAGTCGTGAAGTCATCACAGCCGAAATCATCTACTATTGGATGGTTTCGCTTAACATTCCCTTCGAATGCGACACTTGGCATCTAAATCGTTTGATCACACTTGTTAAAGTTTGCGATCAAAAGAATGCGCCTAAGAAGAAGATGAGCAGACGAGAAGCAGCTGCTAGACAGCGCGAACTTAATGCCCAGCGACGCGCATCTATGGGAACCCGAGGGTGAGAGGAGGAATGAAGTGCCAAGACTGAATTGGAGTGCTGTCGGTGAGCGTTTCTATGAAGCGGGCGTTGACCGCGGCGTTCTTTACGTTGGAGAACTCGCCGGTGTTCCATGGCCGGGTTTGGTCTCAGTTTCCGAATCGCCCAGAGGAGGCGAAGCGAGGCCGTTCTATATCGACGGTTTTAAGTACGCCAACGTTGCCGCGTCTGAAGAGTTTGAAGCAACTATTAGTGCCTTCCAAAGCCCTCCAGAGTTTGCGACGTGCGACGGTGTGTCGTCAGTGCACAACGGCCTGTTCGCTACGCAACAGCCTAGGAAGTCCTTCGGCCTTTCCTATAGAACAAAGCTTGGTAATGATACAGAAGGTGTCGATTTCGCGTATAAGATCCACCTGGTGTACAACGCTTTGGCTGCTCCTTCCGGGAGAACGAACAGCACAGTGGGTCAGCAGCTCCAACCGAGCACGCTCTCCTGGTCTATCACGACACTTTCCCCCGCGGTTTCGGGATTGCGTCCAACGGCGCATTTTGTGATTGATTCGAGAAATACGCCGGAAGCTCTTCTAGCGGATGTTGAAGATATTTTGTACGGGAGCGAAGTTTCTAGTGCCCGACTGCCGTCGGTTGCTGAGTTGTTGGACATGTTCAATGTCTAGATTGATTTGGTCCGATAAAGACTATGAATCCGGACTAGATCGAGGGGTTTTCTTTCCTAAGAGTGGTTTCGGAGAAGTATGGAACGGGCTGATCTCTGTAGACGAGACAACTCCTACTTTGCGTGATCAAACTCGATATCGAGACGGTATAAAAACCGTAAACAAAAGAAGTGCTGATAGTTTTTCTGCTACGGTTCAAGCTTTCACATATCCTCAATCTTTTCCCGAACACGAATTAATAACAAAGCGTCGTCATCCGTTTGGGTTTTCATATCGAACAAAAACCGAAAGTGGCTACAGAACACATTTGGTTTACAACGCTATTGCAAAACTGTCGAATGGAAATCGTACACAATCAAGCGTTGCTCCTTTTACGTTTGACATCACCACTCGTCCGGAACCCATTCCCGGAGCTAAGCCGAGCGCGCATCTTGTTGTTGATACTGACAAAGCGTATTCGTGGGCCGTGGCAGACTTTGAAGATGTTTTGTATGGAAGTGACACAAACTTTTCGCGTCTTCCTACTCCGCAAGAAGTCTTTGATATTTTCGAAATCAACTCTATTTTACGAATCATCGACAATGGAGATGGAACTTGGACTGCGGTTGGTCCAGATAGTGCAATTCAAATGACAGATTCTACAACTTTCGAAATTACCTGGCCTTCCGCGATCATGCTGGACAACATCAGTTACACTATCAGTTCTCTCTGAGAGGAGGCGTAATGGCTACTGTTACCGGACTTACCGCAGAACGCATGCTGGAAATTGAAGGCGCCTCTGTGGTTGACGGAGAAGTTGTCGGAGATAATCTGATTCTTACCAAACACAACGGTTCACAGATAGACGCCGGTAATGTTCGTGGCGAAAAGGGCGACAAAGGCGACGCCGGTACCAGCGTCCTCCCCGGAGAAGATCCTGTTTACAACGACCACTTTGTCTATGCTTTGATGGGGGTGATTTAAATGACAGCGCTCCCTAAAGCTCTTTACCGAGGAAGTCCTACTACAACCAGTACACAGATCGCCGTTCCTACAGGAAAGTTGTGGATTATTACGAACGTTGTAGCCAGTAATTACTCGACCGAAGATTGCTATATTGACATTCGGTTGGATGGAGTAGGTTTCGTTCCCGAAATCAACATCGTTCCCGGCGGGTTGTTTACGTTGGATTGCGCTCAAGTTCTTAGTGCTGGAAAATTGCTTTACGTCGTAGCTGATGTTGATTCGGCACTTGGCGTCAGCATATCCGGCGTAGAAATGGATGCATGATGGGCGCTTCTATTTACACCCCCCCAGCGCCCGAACCTCCTGCCCGACCTATTGCGCAAATGCGCAGAGTCGCTGCTAGTCCAGTATACGCCGGAAACGTTTGGCATATTATTGTATTTGATACTATAGACTTTGATAATCGAAGCGGCATATCTGCCGATAAGTCTAAGTATACTATTCCTGAGTTTGGTACATATGCCCTTGATGCAACCATTCATATTGGAAATGCTCCAAATCCTGTTTTTTATGGTGTTCGTCTTATGAAAAACGGAAATGTTATTATGGGGCCTACTTCCTTGGTTCAAGGCGTGAAGACAAGCAATAGCCGGTTGGCCGTCCCTACTAAAAGAACTCTAGTTGTTTGTGATGTTGGGGACATTCTTCAAGTAGAAGGGTACACCGAGGTCAACTGGCAGACGTATCAGACTCCTGATGGAACGGTGGCAACTTTTACAGTGGAGCGTGTCTTATGAGCTATACTATACTTCCCGTTCCGCAGCGATCTTCAGGACTTTCGACAGATCGACCCCAAGACCCTCCTCCAGGGTGGGAGTTTTTCGAGACCGACACCAAGCGTAAAATTATGTGGACTGGTGACGAGTGGATGAAGATTGCTGGTAAATCACAGAAGCTATCCGAAAGTACGGAACAAGGACAAATTCTTGCTCCTAAGAGTCTTTGGACAACGGTCTACACAGGACCTGCTTTTGCTATGCCTGTTGGTGGAAATGTTCTTGGCAGCAGTGTCTTTCAGTGGTTAGCTCAAAATAACGCTGCTGCATGGGCCAATCTTGAAATTATCATTGGCGGCGCAGCCTACACCACAATTAGTTCCGCTCGGGTTCACAATATTGGCACTGGTTATGGTATCTGGAAGAACGCTTCCGTTCCTTCGGGACGCGCGTATTTACCGGCTGGTTCGGGCTATCAAGCACGCCTTGTCCTAGGCGTTGATGGAGGCGGGGCCGATGTGTATACCCAAATGAATACCGCTTTGATAGTCTTGGAGTAATGTCATGACTACTAAACTTAGCATTCTTAACTGGGAATATGACGAAACTTCCAAGTCAATTTCGGCAGTTTTTGTAGCAGCTCCTACGGAAGAAGGAGAGCCTTCTTCTTCCGATATTGGGCCGTTGACTACATTTAAGGTAGAGTTTCGTCCTTACTCTATCGAAACAGTACAACTCCCTCCGCCAGAAAGCGAAGAAGTCAATGGCGAATAGAACATATGTGCATCCTGAAGGAATTTCCGAAATTTGGGACGATCAAATAGGAGAATATATTCGCAAAGACGTCGATGGTGTGGAAGTGGAGCGACGGCCGCTAACAGCAGAAGAATTGGCGGCACTAGATCCGGTCAATGTAAAACTTGCACAACTAACCGAAGTCGTAGATCAATTGGTCCTCGACGCACTCATGAGGGAGATGATGGGAAGTGTATGATTACTTGCGGCGTCTGTACCTTTCGGGCGCACTTAGCGACGCTGGTCTCCAGAACGCCGTTACAAAGGGCTGGATTACACAGGAGCAGGCAGACCAGATCCGAGCAGACAAGGAATCTCAGAACGAAGTTCTTGACGCAGTCGTTCTCAGCGCCTTGGAAAACTGACCTCTGACTCAGGAAAGGAGTCATAAGTGATTACATTCACATCTCGTGGCTCCTTTAAGAACACGGAGCGGTTTCTTCAGAGAATGTCTAAGTTTGGCATTCACAGCCTTGTTGAGAAGCAAGCTCAAGCTGGAGTAAAAGCTTTGGCTTCTGCTACACCAACCCACACAGGTTTGGCTGCAGATTCCTGGAGTTATGAAGTAAAAACTTCAGGCGGCAGCGCGTCAATTATCTGGAAAAACAGCGATATTGAAAGCGGATTCCCCGTAGCGATCATGCTTCAGTACGGATACGCAACCGGAACCGGCGGTTACGTTCAGGGGAGAGATTACATTAACCCTGCTATTCGGCCTATATTTGACAAGATCTCAGAGACTGTGTGGAAGGCGGTGACCTCAGCATGAGCAGTATCGACGAACGCGTAGTCGAAATGCGGTTCGACAATAAGCAGTTTGGTTCCGGCATCAAGACAACGCTAGACGATCTGGGTGCTCTGCAGAAGGGGTTGCAGCTAAACGGAGCCTCTAAGGGGCTTGAAGAAGTCGGTGCTTCTGCCGGTCGAATCGGTGTGGCTTTCAGCACGATGCAAATCGTTGCAATCACCGCACTTTCAAATATTGTCAACCGTGCTGTTGACGCAGGGATTCAGATTACAAAGTCTCTATCGCTTGATCAGGTCTCTGCAGGCTTTGCTGAATACGAACTTAAGCTTAGTTCGATTCAGACGATTATGGCTGGCTCGGGTGAAAGTCTTGAAGTTGTTAATGAAAAGCTTCAAGAGCTGAACCAGTACGCAGACCGAACGATTTACTCGTTCGCCGACATGACACAGAACATTGGTAAGTTTACCAATGCTGGTGTCAGTTTGAACGACTCGGTTGCTGCAATTCAGGGTGTCGCCAACGTCGCTGCGATTTCCGGTGCTAACGCCGGTGAAGCTTCCCGGGCGATGTATAACTTTGCACAGGCACTCTCCGCCGGTTATGTTAAGCTGATTGACTGGAAGTCGATCGAGCTTGCGAACATGGGTACTGCCGAATTTAAGCAGCAGTTGATTGACACCGCCGTTGCTATGGGTACGCTCAAGGAACACACCGACGGCTATGTTACTTCCGCCGATAATGTTCTGACAGCTACCAAGGGCTTTAATGATACTCTCGCCGATGAGTGGTTGACTGCCGAAGTTCTCACTACAACGCTGGCTCGATATTCTGACGCCACCACCGATATTGGTGGTCGTGCCACCGCTGCTGCGCAGGACGTTAAGACGTTCACGCAGATGCTCGATACTTTGCGGGAAAGTGCAGGCTCCGGTTGGGCTGAGACCTGGGAAATCGTATTCGGAAACTTCGATGAAGCCAAGGCTCTTTGGACGGGAGTCAACAACTTTATTGGCGGCTTTATCGAAGCTTCTTCTGACGCTCGCAATAAGGTTCTTGGTGATTGGAAGGAACTCGGCGGCCGTACTGTTCTGATCGAGGGTATTTCTACTGCCTTCGAAAATCTTATGAACATTATTCGTCCTATCGGAATGGCTTTCCGTCAGATATTTCCTGCAAAGACTGGTCAAGATCTTTACAACATGACGGTTGCTTTTCGCGACCTCGTGGCGTCGCTAAAGCCTTCGGCAACGACGATCGTTGATATTCAGCGAACGTTTGCTGGGTTGTTTGCGGTTCTTGGCATTGGTTGGGAGCTTATCAAGGCCGGTGTTCGGTTTATCGGCGACTTGATTGGCAAGTTTACTGGCGGCGCTGGTAGCGTCCTGGAGTTCACTGGAAATATTGGCGATTTTCTTGTAAACATGCACCAGGCCGTTAAGGACGGCGAATTCTTTACTAAGTTCTTCGATAGCATTAGTTCTGCCATCGATGTTGCGCTTGGATACCTCAGAGCATTCAGGGACTGGATCAAGGAACTGTTCTCTGGTATCAGCTTTGGCGATTCAGTAGACGGTTTGTTTGGTTCTTTGGCGGATGCCTCAGAGCCGCTTACCACAGTCGGTGATTATATTTGGGCTGCCCTCCGTTGGATTGGCGACGCTTTCGAATGGCTCTGGGATAAAGTCAGTCCGATCATCGAATGGCTTGGGGATCGCATTGCTGATCTCATGTCTATCGTAGGCGATTTCCTAGACGACCTTAGTTTCGATCGAGTGATCGATCTGATTCAGACCGGTCTCTTTGGTGTCCTGGTTGTCGCAATTCGAAACTTCCTCAGTAACTTCAGCCTCTTTGGCGATGGTGGCGAAGGTCTTCTGTCGGGTCTTACCGACGGCCTTGAGCAGCTTACCGACACGCTCGGTGCTATGCAAAACGCTCTTAACGCTGCTGCCCTTCTTGGAATTGCTGTCGCAATCGGAGTCCTTGCTCTAGCGGTCTTGACGCTTTCGGGGATCAAGGTAGGTGACCTATACAAGGCCATCGGCGCAATCGCCGTTATGGTTACTGAACTCGCTGCTGCAGCATGGATTTTCTCTAAGTTCAGAACCTCAGACACGGCAAAGTTGGCTGTCGTAAGCGTTGGTCTTACTCTGCTTGCTACTGCTCTGGTCATCTTGTCACATGCTGTTGAAAACCTGTCTGCTCTCGACTGGGAAGAGTTGGGTAAGGGTATCGGCGCAACAGTTGTTCTCATTGCCGCATTGGCCGGTGCGGTTGCGTTGATGTCCGGCAACTCGGCAAAGATGATCACTACTGCTACCGGTCTGGTCATTCTCGCTTCAGCAATTAAGATTCTAGTTACCGCTGTAAAGGATCTCTCTGAGCTTAATTGGGAAGAGTTGGCCAAGGGTCTAATTAGTACCGGCGGCCTTCTTACCGCTTTGCTGCTGTTTACTAAGTTCTCGGATGCAGATAAAGTGGGCGTTCTTAACGGCGCCGGTATTCTTCTGCTGGCCACAGGAATTGCCGTTCTAGCAGGCGCGGTCGAAGATCTATCAAAGCTAACTTGGGAAGAGATGGCCCAAGGTCTGGTGGGGGTGGCAGTCGGACTAGCTGCTTTGGCTGGAGCGCTTAAGCTCCTCCCTGAAGGAAGAGTGCTAGCAGCCGCAGGAATTGTGATCACTGCTTCCGCGCTTGGTATGATCGCGGACGCCGTTGAAGATCTAAGCGATCTAGACTGGGAGGAACTGGCCAGGGGTCTTACTGGAGTTGCTGGCGGCCTCGCCGCAGTGGCTGGATCTCTGCGTGCTCTTCCGGCAAGAACAATCATTTCTTCTGCTGGAGTAGCGATTGTCGTTTCTGTTCTAACGCTTATTGCTGATGCGGTGGAACGGATGGCTAAACTTAGTTGGGAAGAAGTGGGTCGAGGTGTCGGGACTATTATTGCTGCACTTGCTGGTATTGCTGTAGCACTTAAGTTGATTCCGCCAACTTCTATCTTCTCGGCGATCGGCATCGGCGTTATTGCTGTTGCTCTTGGATTGATTACTGACGCTCTCGTCAAAATGGGGGGGCAAGACTGGGGTGAAGTAATTAAGGGTCTGGTCACCATGGCTGGAGCCCTTGCGATTATCGGTGTAATGATCGCTTTGCTGTCCACCGGAATCGGTGCTGTCGGCGCTCTAGCGCTAGCTGTATCTTTAATCGGTATTGCGTTTGCGCTGGGCATGCTTGCTGATGTCGTTGTTCAGCTTGGTGAAATGTCTTGGTCTGACATCGGTGCTGCAATCGGCGGTCTTGCTCTACTTTTCGTCGTATTGGCTGTCGGCGGCGCACTTTCACCTTTGATTCTTGCTCTAGCTATTGCGCTGGGTGTGCTTGCCGGTGCGGTTGCGCTTGCTGGTGGAGGAATCTATCTAGCAGGTAAGGGTATCGATTCCTTTGCAGACGCTATGCAAAAGCTTTCAGAGATCGACGCTCAGGGCGTTCAAAACATTATCGATCTTTTCGTTGCTTTCATTAGCCTAATTCCTTCAATTGCTACCGCTGCTGCTCAAGCGATTGTCAACTTTGTTACCACGCTTGGCGATAATGCTGACGAAATGGCTTCGTCGTTCGGCGACATAATTATTGCCTTTGTCGAAGAAATTGGCGAAAAAACACCACTTGTCGTCGGTAAGATGATGGATATGGTAACAGCAACGCTTACTGCTATTGGTGAAAGGCTCCCCGAATTTATCGATAAGGGCGCAGATCTTATTGTTAAGTTTATAAATGGTATTGCAAGCAACGTTGCTGAAGTCGCAAGGGCCGGAACAAACCTAATTATTGAGTTTCTAGCAGCCATTGGTCGAGAGGGTCCTCGTCTGATTGATGCCGCTTTCAAGGTTATTATCAGATTTGTCAATGGTCTAGCAACAGCTATCCGAGAAAACGGACCTAAACTCAGAGAAGCAGCAGGAAACCTTGCCAGTGCAATTATTGATGGCATCACCGACGGTATTTTCGGTGGAGAGTCTAGAGTCGTTGGGGCAATGAATGTCGTTTCTGCGGGAGCGCTCGAATCCTCGAAGAGAAAGCTTAAGATCAATTCTCCTTCTCTCGTGTTCCGCGACGTAATCGGCAAGGGTATTTCGGAGGGCATTGCAGTCGGCGTCGAAAAGTATGGTTATATTGCCAGGGATTCAACGGAAAACATGGGGCAGGGTTTGCTCGACACAATGGGTAAGAGCATTGCTGGTCTTGGCGATTTGATTGGTGGAGATTTCGATCTTTCACCGACAATTACTCCCGTGCTTGATCTTTCTACAGTAAAGAAGGAAGCTCAAGCTATTGGGTCTATGCTGGCTACGAAGGCCGTTTCTGTTGATGCGGCATATTCTAGGGCTCTAAACGCAGCTGCGCTTCATCAGGCAAACGCCGACGCTAGAGCTGAAATCGAGGGTCCTGCCGAGCCTGGCGACAGCATTACCTTCATTCAGAACAACAGTTCGCCGAAGGCATTGTCTCCGGCTGAGATCTATCGACAGACAAACAACCAGCTATCGGTCGCGAAGGGAGCCTTGACCAATGCTAACTAAGGTCGAAGTTAGAACCCGTCAGGGTACCCTACTTAACCTTCCACTTGAAGATGTGGACAACGGTTTCATTATTGAAGAAATCGAAGGACTCGATCCGGTTAAAGCAACTTTGGTTTCTTCTAGTGTCGCACAAGTAGATGGTGCTCAGTACCATTCTAGTCGAAGAGAGCCTAGAAATCTAAAGTTCAAGATTGGTCTTGAACCCGATTATATCAATTCTTCGGTAAAGTCTCTGAGAACTCGTCTATATTCTTTCTTCATGCCAAAGTCAGAAGTGGATCTCCGCTTTATCGACTCTGACGGCCTTGAAGTAGATATTTCCGGGAGAGTTGAATCTTGTGATTCTCCGCTCTTCTCAAAAGATCCAGAAGTAGATGTTTCGATAATGTGTTTCGCACCGGACTTCTATGATCGAACTCCGGTTGTTATTAACGAACTTACTACTTCTACAACTGACGAAATTCTCATCCCCTATGAGGGTACAGTAGAGACTGGAGTGCGATTTACGCTCCATGTTGATCGATCGCTTACTCAATTCAACTTCTATCACAGACCCCCAGACGGAACGCTTCGATCACTTAACTTTGCACGAGCTATGGTAGTCGACGATGTTTTGGTTATCAGCACCGTTCCAGGATCTAAGGGCGCTGCTCTTACCCGAGCAAATGTAGTGTCTTCAGCGCTAGACAGTATTTCTCCCCAGTCTAACTGGATTGAGCTACAGCCTGGAGATAACTATATTCGCGTCTATGCGGAAGGTGCGGGTGTTCCTTTCGACCTCGAATACACCACAAAGTATGGGGGTCTGTGATGGAGTTGTATATTCTTGATAAGCTCCTCAAGCGCACAGCTGTTGTAGACCTTTTCGAGTCCCTTATTTGGACCGAGCGTCGAACAGCCTTCGGAGATTTTGATCTAAGAATTATTTCTACTCCTGAAACTAGAGGACAGTTTGTTACAGATGTAAAATTGGCTACAAACACCTCTACAAGAGTTATGACGGTAGAAACGGTCGAAGATACTACCGACGAAGAGGGAAGGCAGATTCTTAAGGTCAAAGGCCGATCTCTAGAAGCTATGCTGGAAGATCGAGCTTTAGTTATCCCTATGGAACCAGGGATAGCTTTGGAAGACTATCCTGCGGAAATTATGCGTTGGATATTTGATACCTATTGTGGAGATCGTCCAGACAATCCAGATAGAATTCCTTTCGTTACCACAGGCAATCTATATCCTCCAGATAATCTTCCTGAGCCGGATCCGGTTGTGTGGGAGTCTGAACCAAAATCAGTCTATGATGCTCTTAAAGAGCTGGCAGATCTTTACGATCTTGGCTTTCGCATTACTCGCGATTACGATACATCGAAGTTATATTTCAATGTGTATGCAGGAAGCGATCGGACCAACCTTCAATCTGTTCTTCCAGCGGTCATATTCTCGCCCGATCTTGAAAACATGAAATCTACGACTGAGTTAACGACGATTGAAAAGTCCAAGAACGTCGCTTATGTGAATTCCACACAAGGGTTTGAAATTGTTCTTGCTGATGGTCTAGATCCTGATACCGAAGGTTTCGAACGCAGAGTTTTGCTTGTAAAAGCGGATGATCTTCCTGACACCGAGGAAGATGATGGTGCTGGCGGCACTATTTCGGTACCTCCAACTCCTGAAGAAATATCTGCGCATTTGATTGCTGTGGGTAAAGCCGAACTTAAGAAGACGCGTCCTTGGTCGGTCTTTGATGGCGAACTAGTATCGCAGAATTCTTACAAGTATGATGTGGATTATATGCTCGGCGATCTGGTCACTATCCAAAAAGCCGATGGCACTATGAGCAGTATGCGTATTACCGAGCAAATCTTTGTGCACGATCGAGAAGGTGAGCGTTCGTACCCGACACTGGCTGTTGATAAGTTTATTGAGCCCGGTTGGTGGATTTCTTGGCAGTACAACAAGTTCTGGGTTGACTTTGGTCCTACTGAATACTGGGCTGACCAGCCCTGACCTAGCGAAGGAGGTGTGTCATGGCTGTTGGAGACGATGCTACTACTGCGGGATTTCCGATCGTTCCTGAAGAAGGAGTTGAAGAGGCCCGAGTTCGCTGGGGAGCACGGGAGATCAACCGCACTAGAGACTTTATTGCTCAGGTAAAGGCTCTTATTCCCGTTGGCAAGGCTGCGTATCGTTCAGCCGCAGGTATTACTTCAGGTACGCAGGAACCCACCGGCGGCAACGATGGCGATATCTACTTTAAGATTGTGTAGGTATCGTTATGACTGACTATACCAAGAATATCAATAACGGCACGATGATGATCCGGGATACCGGTGGCAACATCGAATTCTGGTTCAAAACCGGCTCATCTACGTGGAACAACCAGCAAGACTGGGGCTGGTCGCTCGATGGTGGCGGCTGGAACATGGGTGTGTTCAAGCTCAACATAGGCGGAGATTGGCATCACATAGGAACCATTTATGTAGGACCCGGAGCCAGTCGCCAAGTTGGTATGCGAATTGTGGGCGAAGGCCTGGGTTGGCCTACGACGGACTTCTTTGTTGTTGTTCCGCGTTCTACCGTTCCACCAGCACCAACCGCAGTCTGGTTTGAAAACCTATCTCAAAGCGGAGTAACTGCAAAATTTAGTGGGCAAGGAGATGGCGGCTCGCCGATTTTAGAATGGCAGCTTGCGTACGGAACGAGTCCAACAACCGGACAAGTTTATATTGCTTCCAACGGAACCTCAATAATTTCAGGCCTCGCACAAGGAACTACATATTACTTCTGGGCTAGAGGTCGAAATGCACTAGGCTGGGGTGCCTGGTCTCCACGATCACAAGTAACAACTTGGTCCGTCCCACCGGCCCCCACTCCGGTTACTTTTTCATTGATTACTCAGAACTCTCTCCGTGCAACTTTCTCCAATCAAGGTACCGGAGGAACTGCGCTCCTCGAATGGGAACTCGCTTACGGTACCGATCCAGACACTCCTCAACTGTTCGACTATCATCCTTCAAGCGGCGTTCGAGATCTTACAAATCTAGATCCTGGCAGAGTTTACTATTTCTGGGCTAGAGGAAGAAACTCTGTTGGATGGGGTCCGTATTCTCCGGTGCGTAGCGCGACGTTGGTTGCTGGCGCGAGGGTTAGAGACGGTGCCGAGATCAAACGTGCAGTTCCTTACGTTAATGATGCCGGAGTGTGGAAACTTGCGCTTCCTATGGCTAAAAACGGGGGGGTTTGGAAGGAAACAACATGAGCCTTACCTGGAAGGAGCGAATTAAAGTTCAGTTTCTAGGCATTAGGCCTTGGAAACGGCACAGTCTGGTTCTCCTAGTAGCGGGCACTGTGTATGTTTTTACCGGAGTAGCGTACACACTTGCCGAAATAACGCCAGAAAGAGAAATCGCTTTAGTCATCGCCTTGCGATGGGCACCCATTGATGTGTGGGGATTTGTCTGGATTTTGTCCGGACTTCTTGCTATCCTATCGTCTAGGTGGCCCCCTGTAGCTGAAACTTGGGGCTATATGGTCCTTACCGGTCTATCTGCGGGCTGGGGCGCGACGTATGCCATGGGGGTGATATTTACCGAATCCCCGACAACCAACCTAAGCTCTGCTATTGTTTGGAGCCTCGTGGCTTTTATGTGGTGGGCCATTAGTGGGTTGGTGAATCCAGATCAAACGGGGGTAACGCCACATGATAGACCCAATTGATATCGCCAGCGTTATAGTTTCACTTATCGCTGCCTCAGCAGCTATTGCATCTCAGCGCGCTGCAGCAAGAGCTTCCGTCGTCAATACCAAAGAAACGTCTCGTGTAGACATGGAGAAAGAAGCCTATGAGCGTGCTCGGGCTTATGATACGGAAACAATCAGACGACAGGATGCAGAAATTGAAGAAATTAGAGCATCAAACATTCAACTCAACGACGACCTAAAGATTCTCCACGCAGATAACAAGCAGTTGCACACGGACAATGAACTACTTCGTCTCGATAATGAAAAACTTCTCGTTGACAATAAACATCTTCGAGGACAAGTTGAAGCTCTGAGAGCAGAAGTTGCTAAGCTTAGGTTTAATATTCCACCAGCATTGGAGATAACAGATGGCAAGTAGTGAGAACACCGCACTTCTCACAAATAAGCTATATGATAAGCTCAAGTTCTTTGCTCTTATCATCCTTCCGGCACTTGGCGCTTTATACTTCGGACTGGCTCAGATCTGGGGTCTTCCTAAGGCAGAAGAGGTTGTCGGCACAGTTACGGTGGTTGACACGTTCTTGGGCGTTGTACTTAAGCTGAGCACTAGAGCGTATAATAAGAGTGACGCTCGATATGATGGAACGCTTGACGTCACAGAAACTTCAGAAGGAAAGGAGTTCATGCTTAATCTTAACTCGGATCCATATGATCTCCCAGGGAAGCATTCTGTGGAATTCAAGGTAAATCGGCAAGGAGAGGGGAGTTATCCCTGATGGAACGCGTTCTCTACGTGGTGCTGCTTGCTGTGGTGATCATTTTTGTGCTCTGGTTCCTAGTTCGTCTAGTTGGCGCTGTCTAAACTGCTCCAATAGTGGGTCGCGGGTTTAACACGCATTATAATGAGACCCCTATCTAAGGAGAACGCATGTTTAAGAAGACCTCGACCGAGCCCACCGGCCTCGCCGCGGCCATTGACAACGTACTTCGTGAGATGGATGGTGTTTCAGCCGATTCCGACGAGTACGCCAAGATGGTGCTCCAGCTGGACAAGCTTTACACGATCAAGGACCGCAATCCAAATCGTGTGAGCGCAGACACCTGGGCCACCATCGGAGCGAACCTCGCTGGTATTCTGCTGATCATCAGCCACGAACGAGTGAATGTCGTGACCACGAAGGCCATTGGCTTCGTGTCCAAGCTTCGCTAGCATTCGATCCGAACCAGGCTCCCAAACACAGAAGGACGTGTGAGACTTAAAACCTCTTACACGTCCTTCTGTGTTTGTTTACAAGGCATATAATTTTTTGCTGATTCTGCATGGCGTATAATGAACAGCTCTGCGCAGCTCCCCAAGTGTCGCTGACCTCTTTATGAGGTGTGGCCCTAGAAATGGCTCTGCGCACAGTCGCGCGATTTACAGGGCATATAATGAGACCACTCTATCAAAGGAGACATCATGTTTATGTGCACCGGCAAGACCGTTGCTGTTCGCGTACACCGCAGGACGATTGACATGATCCGAGCCCTCGACGACAGTGTCGTGCTGGAAGGCAATGAAGGCAACTACTTCATGCTCTACTGCACCGACACCGACCACGAGGAGTATCAGGTCATCGACCAGATCACCTACGACCGTACATACGAGCCGCTTCCTGGCCATGTGTATGCCATGACAGTCAACACGATCGACTGACTCAAAAGCCTAGAACCCCTAACACGGGTTTTAGGTTTTTGTCCACTAAGGGGTCGCACGGTTTACAGGGTATATAATGAGACCCCTACGAAAGGACTAAGCCATGTTGTTCCGCAACCGCGCTGTCCAGGTTCAGATGGTCAAGACCAACAAGCAGCAGAAGACTGCTACGAACGATGAGACCGTCGTGCAAAGCGTTGATTTCGAGAAGATCGCCAAGATCGCTCGGGACACCGCCAAGCCCGTCGCTATCACGATCGCAGCTGCTTTCGCCGCCAACAAGGTCCTGAACACTGCCTGTGAGATCGCCATCATCGCAGCAAAGGCCAAGCTCTAGTAGCATCCCAAAGCCTAGACCCCAACAAGGGTTTAGGTTTTTGGTTTTGTCTACAACCGTCAAAATGGGGGTGGTTTTGTGAAAGAGCATTGCAAGCTCTGCGGTGGGGAATGCGATTGTTGCTGCGAGATGTGTAAAAAGTAGCCGGAAAAATTCCCCGGGGTTAATTTCAGAGAAAAGATCGCAGATTTTACATCGCATATAATGAGATCCCCTCACCCCACAAAGGAGTAATCATGGACACCAACACTGTCGAGATCGTCGCTGCTGACGAGACCCTCGCGTCCGCGACCAGCTTCGGAAAGGAGATCGCCAAGGACTTCGCCCTGAGTGCCGCTATGACAGCTGGCATGCTGGCCGGAGTCGTGGTGGTCGCCCTCGCCGTCAAGAAGGTTCAGGACGTTCGAGCGGCTCGTTCCGCCGCGAAGACCTCGGAGCAGGAGACCCCTGAGACCCCCGAGAACGCTGAGAACTGATCCCAAAGCCATAGGCCCCTACAAGGGCTTATGGTTTTTGTTTGTTCTCCTCGCAGATTTTACAGGGTATATAATGAGATCCCTACCACCCCAAAAGGAGAACAGAAATGAACGAGAAGATCGCCTCCGCGAAGAACTTCGTTGCCCGCCACAAGACCGCCCTCGCTGTCGCCGCCACCGCCACCGTTGCGTTGGTGCTGCACGTGAAGGTCGTCAACCAGCACAACGACTTCCTCGCCGAGCACGGACTGCTCGACGCCTTCTACACCCCTGAGGACGTCTGATCCCAAAGCCTAGAGCCCCTAACACGGGCTTTAGGCTTTTTTGTTTTTCTTCCCTCTTCCTTAAGGAGATAATTATCGTGTCTGGAAAGAAGCCGGGTAAGTTATGGCGACTGTACTACACCTACGAGACGCTCAACGAAATTGTGAAGTTTATTAGCTACATCGACTCTCGCTTCGGTAGAAACAGCAAGGTGGACGTCTCTTCGAAGAAGCCCGCTGCATATTCTATCGTAACCAAGAGAGAGCCAGCAAAGCTGCGTCCAGAAGAGTGGCAAATCCTTCTGGGTGTGATCGTTCGAGACCCAGATGGTTGGCGCGCTGCCAAAAAGTCATGGGACGAACCTGTTACGCGCGAAGAGTTCGAAGAATTACTAGTTGGATGCACCATTGAAGACGTGAAGAACCGCCCACGCTAGTCTCGCAAAGTTTACACGCGTTATGATGAAGAGAGAAGAGAACCCAATGCGGGTTGGTCAATAGCGTAGCCTACCAAACTACGCCTCTTCTCGTTATTTTTCTTTTTGCCCGCACACCAAAAACTTTGGAAGGATCAATCATGCTCAAGAAGCTTTATATCCTATTCATCACTTTGGTAGTTGTCTCGCTGTCGTCGGCTTGTAGCTCTGATTCAGCTGCCACTACGCAGAACCTTCAGGGTAACTGGGTTGGTTCTGACATGGCAGCGGTCGTGTCCGAGCGAAGCATTGAGGTGTCTTTCGTCAGTGACGATACTCGGTCTCTTTACTGGTCTGGAAGCTTCTTTCCATACATTGTCGAGGGAACGACTTTGAACTCCGAGCGGAACGAAGAGGCGATGCGTTTCTCGATTACCGCAACGCCGGTGGATTTCAAGCAATTCACATACAAGGATGGTCAACTCAGCTATGACGTGACCATGTTTGGTGTTACTCGAACTATACATCTAGAGCGAGAGTAGGTTCTCATGCGCAAGCGTTACGGCTTCCTTCGGTTCCTGCTTGACCTCTTTCTTTTCTGCATTACTGGAGGTTTGTGGGGACTTTGGCTTCTGTTCAAGTTCCTTCGTACCAATTCTTGAGATTATGAGGGGCCTCGCATGCTGTGCGTAGGTTTAAACGACCAGCCACCCTTCGGCGCCCTCGTTGTTGTCGTCCATCCAGCCACATTTTGAAAAGGAACGATTACCGTGGACGCAATCTACTTCACCATCGCTATCATGCAGGTTTGGATTCCGGTGTTCGCCGAGATCATCGGATATTCTGTTCTGTTCGCTATCGCTTTCTACGCGGTTTACATGGCGGTGTGCTATCTCGATGACAAGCGGATCGCTCGTAAGGCGGCTAAGAGCGAAGATCAGGAATGGGACGCCATCGTTGAAGCCTGGTATGCCCACGAAGACGTCTTCCCCACCGAGGAATTCTACGAGATTCCTACTCAGAAGATCTACATGAAGGAGAAGTTTAATGAGCTTATCTGAGCTTGCTAGGCGAGCGGGAAAGCTCACTATCGATAACTCGCCAAGCTTGCTTACGGCGATCGGTATTACCGGGGTAGTGACAACGGCATATTTGACAGGCAAGGCGTCGTTCAAGGCAGCAGAAGTCATTCGAGCTGAGCAGATCCGTTTAGATATGTACGAGACCTCGCATCCGCTCGAAACCCGAGACAAGGTCGAACTCGTCTGGAAGGAATATATTCCGGCGGTTGGTTCAGCCATGCTTACAATTGCTTGCGTTGTCAGCGCCAATCGTGTAGGCGCTCGTAGAACAGCTGCCGTTGTCGCAGCCTATTCTCTTTCTGAGCGTGCTTTTACAGACTACCGAGACAAGGTTGTGGAAAAGCTCGGGGCGAACAAGGAAACAGCTCTTCGTGACGAGCTTGCCCAAGACCAAGTAAATCGTAAGCCGGTTGATGATCGAACGGTTATCGTAACGCCCGGCACTGCCGATCAGCTCTGTTTCGAAACATATACTGGGCGATATTTCAAGAGTGATATGGAGACACTCAAGAAGGCGCTTAATGACACCAACTACCGTATTATTCGAGACGGGTATGCGGCTTTGTCCGACTTCTACGATCGAATTGGACTGCCTACAACAGAAATCTCGGACGACATGGGTTGGAATACCGAGAATCCGTTTGACCTGCACTTCCATGGTGTACTGGACGCGAAGGGAAAGCCCTGCATCGCAATTAGCTATCACGTCATGCCCATTAAGGGATACTCCTTTTGACCCTTGCTGGCCCATGTGCGAGCAAGACTACTAGGCAATCTGCCAAAATTCTACCAAGGAGAAATGTCATGTCCAACCTTCCTGCTCGGATCAGCAACGTCACGCAGAACCCATTCGCTCGCACCACGATCGTCGGTGTCGGACTCATGGCAGCTATTGTCGGTGTGGCCAAGCTGGTCAACAAGATCGTCCGCTAACATCGGAGAAGAGGGGGCTATGCTGGGGAAGAGCGTAGCTTAAACGACCAACCGGCGCCCCTCACGTTCTATATTTGAAAAGGCAATCATGACTTCGAACAGTGCCGTAGTGCCCACCAACATCGTCATGAACGTCGTTGAAGTTCTCACCATATTTCTGGTGATCTCATTCATCTTTCGACAACCCTGAAAGGGCAGCACTGTGCTCAAGAAGACCATTACTTACGAAGACTTCAACGGTAACGAGATTACTGAGGATTTTTACTTCAATCTCTCTAAGGCCGAGCTTGCGGAGATGCACCTCAGTCAGGAGGGCGGACTCGTTGAGCACATCACGAAGATCGCGGAGAAGCGCAACGGAGCTGAGGTTATTGCCGCGTTTAAGTCCATCCTGAGTGTGGCGGTTGGTCGTCGTTCTGAAGACGGAAAGCGCTTCGTCAAGAACCAGGACATCACGGACGAGTTCATGCAGTCTAATGCATATTCGGTTTTGTTCATGGAGCTTGTTACCGAATCGGACAGCGCGTTGACGTTCATGCGCGGCATTGTTCCGGCTGATCTGGCTAGCAAGGTCGATAAGGGCGAGACAATCGTAGAGCTTCCTGCAGAGATCTCTGTAGCTCCGACAAAGACTGAGGAAGTTCCTCCGTGGATTGCGGAAAACCGTGAGCCTACTAAGGACGAACTGATTCGTATGACTCGCCCACAGCTTCTTGAGGTCATGAAGCGTAAGACTGAGGGTCAGGGTCCGGTTACGCAGGAGCAGATCGACTAATTTTCTTTGTAGGAGGGGGTCTGCAGAGGTGTGCCCTGGGGTTGGAGGGGTCTCACACACCTCATTCCCAATGCTCGATCTTAAACGACAACTGGGTGTTTCAAAAATTTGTGCCCTCCTCGCAAAGATTACACTGCGTATAATGAGACCCCTCTATGAAAGGACCCCCACCATGGACAAGATTGACTTCGCCAAGAAGACCGTTTCGTTTATCGTTGGTCTGGGTACTAGCAAGATCGTCCGAGACATCATCAAGAACAACGTTGACGTTGAGACTGTAATCGACCAGGTTACCGTCACCAGCACCAGCTTCGTGATTGGATCGATGGTCAAGGAAGCGACCCGCGAGTACACCGACGCCAAGATTGACAAACTGGTCAACAAGATCGAAGAGATCAAGGCCAAGAAGAAGGACCAGAACCAGAGCGTCTAAAACTAAGAGCCCCTAACACGGGCTTTTAGTTTTTGCCACCGGACAGAGGACAACATGGAAGATTTCCCTAGCAACAGCCGTCGGCCTCCAGCCGAGCCAAAACTGGCCCCAGAAACTAAGAAGATCGAGCGGGTTACCGAAGGCGAGGCCATTCGGCGTAAGAAGTCGCTCGGTAAGCGCTTCAAGGAAACCTTCTTCGGTGGCGACACCAAGGGGGTGTTCGAGTACATCATGCTTGACGTTCTTGTTCCAGCCGCTAAGGACACCATTACTGAAGCTGCTAGTCAAGGTGTCGAGCGTATCATGTATGGAGAGGTGCGATCCAACCACCGCCGAGGGTTTCGGTCGGGCGGTAGCTCAAACTACACGCCGTACAATCGGTATTCTCCTGTAGGAAGAGCGTCAGGACGCGATGAAGAGCGTAGGCCGAGCATTAGCCGTCGAGCCCGAGCCAATCACGACTTTGATGAGATCATTCTAGAGAGTCGAGTCGAAGCTACTGAAGTTATCGATCGACTTTTCGATCTCGTGTCGAAGTACGAAGCGGCAACGGTTGCCGATCTCTACGAGCTTGTGGGGATTTCCGGCAATTTTCAAGATGAGAAGTGGGGTTGGACAGATATTCGTGGCGCAGGCGTGAGTCGTGTTCGTGGTGGATATTTGCTTAACCTGCCAGACCCCGAACCTTTGCGCGACTAACAGACTGAGTGGAGTCCAGTCATGAACGTTATGCAGCAACGCGAAGCTCTGAAGGGAGCCTACTCCGGATACAAGTGGATCCAAAAGGTAAAGGAAATGTCGGATTCGCAAGTTACCGCTGTATTTCTACGGCTCAAGAGTCAGAATAAAATTTAGAAAGGCAAAAATTATGGACACCGAAACTAGACTCGAAAAGCTTATGCAATTGACCGCCTCTGGGTTTGCAATTTCGGCCCGAGGCTTTGCCACGTTGGACGATGAGATCATGCTTCTGAAAAAGCAGTTGGCAACTGCTCCGGTGGTTCAGGTGCGTGTCAAGAACAATAGATTTGCAATGATCGTCGTCGTAGCTTGCGGTGTCTTTTACTATCAGCGTATGCAGCGACGAATCGATGAGCTGGAATGGAAGCTTAAGTGGCTCAAGTCTGATTCCCATCCAGACCAAACTGAGCCTCCGGCCGACAAGACCAATTAAAGGAGATATATTTTCATGAAGCTCAATCTTAAGGTGCCCGCTGCGGTCACCAATAAGTTTGGACGGCAGATTCTGCTGGTCCAGAAGAACTCCCCCACGCTCATGTTTGCCACTGGCATCGTGGGTGTTGTGGCTTCGACGGTTCTGGCTTGCCGGTCGACGCTGAAGCTTGAAGAGGTTCTGGAGAAGACTCAGAAGGACATGGCTACGGCCAAGGAGCTGGTTCACGAGAACCCGGAGCAGTACACGGCTAAGGACTATTCTCGGGACGTCGCTTTCCTTCGTGTCCGGACGGTTGTCAATATTGGCAAGCTGTATGCGCCTGCTTTGGGTGTTGGGCTTCTGTCGGTTGGTCTTCTGACGGGTTCGCATGTTGTTCTCAGCAAGCGGAACGTTGCTCTGACTGCAGCTTACGGTGCTCTTGAGAGGGGTTTCAACGAGTATCGCGGTCGGGTGCGTGAAGAGCTGGGTGAGGACAAGGATCGGGAGTTCCGTTTCGGCTCTGAGGAGGTCGAAGAGACGGTCGAGGGTAAGAACGGTGCGAAGGTTCAGAAGCGTAAGCGGTTTGATCCTCGTACTGGCAAGTCGATCTATGCTCAGATCTTCGACGAGACCAACCCGAATTGGCAGCGTCGAGCCGACTTCAACGCTCTTTTCATCAAGTGTCAGCAGAACTATGCGAACAACCTTCTGCACTCTCGTGGACATTTGTTCCTGAACGAAGTCTACGACATGCTTGGGTTTGAGCGTACGAGGGCTGGGGCTGTTGTCGGTTGGATCACCGGAGTTGACGGTGGCGATAACTTCGTCGATTTCGGAGTCTTCGAAAGTGCCGATCCGCAAGCTCGTGCTTTCGTCGAGGGCCGCGAGAACTCTGTGCTGATCGACTTCAATGTCGACGGCACCGTCTGGGACAAGATCTGAGGAGCATAAACGTGGATGAAAGTGCACTGCCCGTTGAAGAGTTAGAGTCCCAGTTGGATAAGGTTCCTGCGGCTGTTGCTGTAACCGCAGAAGTTGCAAAGAACAATCCGGCGCTTGTTGTTGGGGCTGCGCTTATCGGCCTGGCTGCAGGCGCGGTTGCTGGTTATTTCTATGCTAAGAAGAAACTCACTAGCGACTACGACAAGGAGTTCGAGCGCGAGATCGAAAACATGCGCGAGTTTTATGAAGCTCGTGCAAAGCGTCGTAAGGAGGGCGAATACGCTACTCCCGAGTCGGCTGCACAGGCACTTCTAGCTAAGGATGCTGCAGAAGCTCTTAGCTCCTATCAGGGCGAAGCTCCTGTAGATTATCAAAAGCCAAACAACCCCGCAGACATCGTCATTAAGGAGGAGGTGGAGGAAGTGCAGGAAGTAGAGGTTCGAACGAACATTTTCACTGCAACAAGGCTTGACAACGACTTCGATTACGCTGAAGAAGTCAAGCATCGTGATCCGGAAACTCCCTACGTTATTTCGCATGAGGAATTCATGCAGAACGAGAACGACTACATTCAGAACACACTCACCTACTATGCTGGTGATGACGTTTTGGCTGATGATCGAGAGACTCCGGTCGAAGACGTCGAAGGGACGGTCGGTAGCACTAACCTTGCGCGGTTCGGTCATGGGTCTGGAGACAAGAACGTTGTGTATATTCGCAACGAGCGTCTTGATCTCGACTTCGAGGTGGTCTATGACGAAAACAAGTATGCGGAAAAGGTTCTCGGTTACATCGAGCACTCGGATAGTCGACGGCACCGGCATCCGCGTCGATTCGGGCCAGGTGACGATGAGTGAGCGAAAGCCTTGACAACCTCTACCTTCCCTGGCTTTATCAGCAGGTAGGAGGACGGTCAGTCAAGGAAACCGATCGATCCAGAACACACTGGGAACTGCTTAGACAGCTATATTCTACGCAGTTTATCTGGTTGATTCCCAACGACGATAATCGAGCTGAAGACGGTCGATTGCTCAGGTTCGAATTCGTTGAAGATAAGGGTTTTTACGAGGTAGATCCCGACTGGATGGGTCTGGGTTGTTCATTTCTCGAAATGCTGGTAGGACTTGCACGACGACTTTCCTTTGAAGCCGAAGGATCGCATCGTGTTTGGTTCTGGCATCTGATTGAGAATTTGGGTTTGACTGACCACACCGATCGAAGGCGTTGGTCTCATGCCGAAGTGGAAGACAAGGTCAACACCGTAATCTGGAGAACATTCAGCTATGACGGTCATGGCGGATTGTTTCCGCTCAAGCAAGCCACAAGAGATCAACGAGAAGTTGAGATCTGGTACCAGATGAACTCATACCTGTTAGGCGAGTAATGGAAGGAGGGTAAGTGGATTTCTTTCAGATCTGTTCGAGAGAGACCAAGGGCGGTGGACAGGAATTATATCCCGACTTCATCGTCGGTCGTTCAAAGGATCTGATGGTCCGCGGTCGCTCCTTCTATGCCATCTGGGACGAAGCAAAGGGTTTGTGGTCGACAGACGAGTATGATGTTCAGCGTCTCGTCGATGAAGAACTCAAGCGCTACGCCGAAGAAGCCAAGGCTGCAACGGGCGATGTGTACAACGTGAAATACCTGAAGTCGTTCAACGGCAACGGGTGGGCCCAGTTCCGCAAGTTCATGCAAAACATCAGTGACAACAGTCGCCAGTTAGATGACAGTCTTACCTTTGCCGATCAGGAAGTGAAGAAGACCGATTACGCCAGCCGCAAGCTGCCATATTCTCTTAAGCCAGGAGACTACAGCGCTTGGGATGAACTGATCGGAATTCTATATTCGGTGGAGGAGAGGGCGAAGATCGAGTGGGCCATCGGCGCCGTTATCTCTGGCGACTCTAAAAAGATTCAGAAGTTTATGGTTCTTTATGGGCCAGCGGGAACTGGGAAGTCAACGGTTCTCAACATCATCCAGAAGCTGTTCGAAGGTTATACTACCACTTTCGATGCTAAGGCTCTTGGGTCGAATGGAAGCGCTTTCGCTACAGAGGCATTCAAGGGAAATCCGCTCGTTGCCATCCAGCACGACGGAGACCTGAGTAGGATCGAGGACAACACTCGGCTAAACTCGATTATTTCTCACGAAGACATGCCGATGAACGAGAAGTACAAGCCGAGTTATACATCTCGGGTGAACGCGTTTCTGTTTATGGGTACTAACCAGCCGGTCAAGATTTCAGACGCTAAGTCTGGAATTATTAGACGTCTTATCGACGTCCATCCGACTGGGGTAAAGATTCCGGCTAATCACTATCACACATTGATGTCGAAGATTGACTTCGAGCTGGGCGCTATTGCGCATCATTGTCTCGATGTCTATCGCAAGATGGGAAAGAACTACTACAATAGCTATCGCCCCACGGAAATGATGCTGCAGACTGATGTGTTCTTCAACTTCATCGAGGCGAACTTCGATATCTTCAAGGAGCAGGACGGTGTTTCCTTGCGGCAGGCTTACGCCATGTACAAGGAGTTCTGTAACGACACAGGTATTGACCGGATGCTGCCGCAATACAAGGTGCGAGAAGAGCTAAGGAATTATTTCGAACAATTCAGGGATCGTGCTGAAGTGGATGGGATGAACGTGCGGAGCTACTACTCAGGCTTTAAGGCTCAGCCGTTCAAGATGCCGGTCAAGGACGTAAATGCGTTTTCTTTGGTGATGGACGAAGAATCGTCGCTTTTCGATCGTATATTTGCAAGCCAGCCCGCACAAGGTTCGACATCGATCGGCACGCCGAAGAAGAAGTGGGCGTCAGTCAAGACGACGTTGGCTGATATCGACACTTCGGAACTTCATTTCGTCAAGGTTCCTGAAAATCATATTGTTATCGACTTCGACCTGAAGGATGAAGATGGAAACAAATCTCTTGAGCGAAATCTCGAAGCTGCAAGCGCATGGCCTGCTACTTACGCGGAACTCAGTAAGAGTGGAGCAGGAGTCCATCTTCATTACACCTACGACGGAGACACTGACACCCTCAGTTCTATGTACTCTGAGGGTATTGAGGTCAAGGTCTACCGCGGGGACTCCTCCTTGCGACGGCGGTTGTCGAAGTGCAACGCAGTGCCCATCGCGACGATAAGCTCTGGCCTGCCTCTCAAGGAGAAAAAGATGCTTCAAGCCGATACTGTTAAGAGCGAGAAAGGTCTTCGTGATCTGATCGCTCGCAATCTGGCAAAGGATATTCATCCAGGCACCAAACCGTCAATCGATTTCATCAAGAAAATTCTCGACGATGCTTACGAGTCGGGAATGTCGTATGACGTTACTGATCTTCGCTCCAAGATCTTGGCGTTTGCAGCTACGAGTACGAATCAGTCGTTGTACTGCTTGAAGCAGGTCCAACAGATGAAGTTCCAGGGGCAAATTCCCGTGGATCCGAATCCGGACGACTTCAAACAAGGCGACGATAAGCTCGTGTTCTTTGATGTCGAGGTGTATCCAAACCTCTTTGTCGTGTGTTGGAAGTATGAAGAGAACGAAAACGTTGTGCGGATGATCAACCCAAGTCCGCAGGAAGTCGAAGCTCTCTTCAAGATGAAGCTGATCGGCTTTAACAATCGTCGATACGACAACCACATCATTTACGCACGGTATATGGGCTACGACAACCAAGCCTTGTACGAGCTGAGCCAGAAGATCATCAACAACCAGAAGTCGGCAATGTTTGGGGAGGCATACAATCTCTCCTATGCGGATATTTGGGACTTCAGCAGCAAGAAGCAAACGCTGAAGAAGTTCATGATCGAGCTGGGCATCAATAAGATGGAGATGGAATTCCCCTGGGATCAGCCTGTTCCTGAAGAACATTGGGATAAGGTCGTTGAATATTGTGTCAATGATGTTGTTGGCACCGAGGTTGTCTTTGCAGATCGTGAGCAGGACTTTATTGCTCGACAGATTCTTGCCGAATTGAGTGGTCTGACTGTTAACGACTCTACAGCTCGACACACAGCTCAGATCATATTTGAAGGCGATCGGAATGCTCAGAAGCAATTTGTATACACAGATCTGAGCAAGGAATTCCCCGGCTACACCTTCGATCTTGGGAAGAGTTCGTACAAGGGCGAAGACCCTGGTGAAGGCGGTTATGTTTATGCCGACCCAGGCATGTATACAAATGTGGCCGTCTTGGACGTTGCTTCTATGCACCCGACAAGCATCAAGCAGCTTAATCTCTTCGGTGAGTACACGCCTAATTTTGTGAGTCTTCTAGACGCTCGTCTTGCTATCAAGCACGGTGATTATGATTCTGCGCGGAAGATGCTCGGCGGCAAGCTGGCGCCATATTTGAAGAGTGAGCTAGATGCTAAGGATCTTTCCTATGCGCTGAAGATCATCATCAACATCGTGTATGGGCTGACCTCGGCTAAGTTTGACAACCCGTTCCGCGATATTCGCAATAAGGACAACATCGTTGCTAAGCGGGGTGCGCTGTTCATGATCGATCTCAAGAATGCGGTGTTGGAACAGGGTTTCGACGTTGTTCACATCAAGACCGATTCGATCAAGATCGCCAATGCTACTCCAGAAATCATCGAGTTCGTCACACGGTTTGGTGAAAAATATGGCTACGACTTCGAACACGAGGCTACGTACGATGCGATTTGCCTGGTTAACGATGCAGTTTATATTGCTCGTGAGGGAAGTGGCGAAGACGCTAAGTGGACTGCGGTCGGTGCGCAGTTCCAGCACCCATACGTGTTCAAGACGCTGTTCAGTGGCGAAGAGATCAAGTTCGACGACCTGTGCGAAACCAAGCAGGTAACCAAGGGCTCGATCTATCTCGACTTCGGTGACAACGGCGGTATGCAGTTTATTGGGCGTATTGGTCGATTCGTTCCGGTTGGTGAAACTGTCGGAGGAACTCTGCTGCGAGTTTCTGAAGATAAGCACTATGCGGTCACCGGAACAAAGGGATATTTCTGGCTCGAATCCAAGATTGCAGAACAGATGATGCCGGATCTCGAAATCGACATGAGCTACTTCGAGAGGCTGGTCGAGGAAGCTCGCAACGATATCGATTACTATGGGTCATTTGTACACTTCGTCAACGGAGAGCAGTAATGGACCGGGATGTGGCGGCTCTGATCAAAGCTGTGGAGGGTATCACAACCCAGATGAAGCAGATGACCCGAGTGCTCGAATCGGTTAACAACAATCTCGTAGAGCTTGGTAAGCTCTATAAAGACCAAGTAGGAAATGTGAATTATGGCGAATATCTCAAAGACCGTCCCCTTGGCGATTTATGATTCCGAAGGGAAGCGGAAAGTGGTTGGCGAAGCGGAGACAAAGTTGGGTAAGGACGGTGTAATCGTTGCCGATGTAACGTTCTTTCCTGAGTATGCGGATCTAATCAGAGAGCACGTACTTAAGAACGTGAGTCTGTCCGATGGCTGAGCGTCTTCATGGAACTCGGAGTGAAGTCGACCTTTCCCTTTACCAAGATGGAGTACAAACGCCACTTGGTCGAATCGTAACTCTCTACGGCGGTTATCGAGTAGGGGTTCTTCATCGAGGTGTTTCCGACACGCTGCGTGAAGAGTTGTTTTACGGACTCAGTCTCGACAAGATTATAAACGAGAAGGAGTAAATATGGCTGACGAAAACTGTGTTGTGTGCGGAGCCGAAGTCCGACAGATGACCCGCAAGGGAACCGGCGTCTGCGGCGAACTCTGTGCGAAGAAACTAAAGGAGAAGAAGTAGTGGCTCGAAACGACAACACCATTGTTTTTGAGGACGCTCGAATCGTCTTCCGAAACTTCGCGGGTAAGGAGGGAATGTACAACCGAGAGGGCGATCGGAACTTCTGTCTCTTGCTGAGCGAGGAAGAGGCGGAGATGATGGCTCGTGATGGTTGGAACATCAAGGCTCTCCGGGCTCGGGAAGAGGGAGATCCCGACCAGCCTTATATTCAGGTTTCGGTTTCGTTCAAGGGACGGCCGCCTCGGATTGTGATGATCACTTCACGAGGGCGAACCAATCTGGGCGAGGATGAATGTGAGTTGCTGGACTGGGCAGACATCAAGATGGCTGACTTAATCATCCGACCGTACGAATGGACTGTTAACGGCAAGTCCGGCATCAAGGCATATTTGCAGTCGATCTTCGTTACCATTCACGAGGATGCTCTTGAGCTGAAGTATGCTGACATCGACGACGCTTCACCTCGTGGAAAGGTGGAGAACTGATGGCTAATCAGATGGTAGTTGTGATCGAGTTCGAAACTCGGAGTTACGAAGACGCTCGGACGATTCTTCAGCAAGTCAAGCCGATCTTCAAGGATCAGCCTGGCGTCAAGGTGTACGGTGCTACTCACGAAACGGCTCAGGTCATTATCGGTTTTCTAAATCAAGAGGAAGACGATGAAGAAGATGGCGACTGAGCGACACTTTCATCCTGAAGTCACGTCGAAAGAAACGTTCACCGAGAACACCCTTTTCAAGGTGTATGATGCCCTTCGAGCCAGTGGGTTAGACGAGCAGAAGGCTCGGGACGCAATCACGGAAATGCAGAATAACGGCATTCTCTTTCGTGAACGCGCTCCTGAGGTGAATCATCCTGGTCCGGTGTGTCGTGGGTAGCACCAGAAATCCTAATTGTTTCTGCGGAGAGGATCTCGGAATGCCTAATCACGAGTCGAACAAGCACGAAGAGGCCAAGGCTCGGGCGGCAGAGATGTCACGGCACCCAGCAGGAGGCCAGCTTATCGAGCACAAGATCGAGGTGGATGATGAAAATGCAGAATTCACCGCGCTCTGGTGTGGCGGCAGGGTCGTTACGGAGATCGACGCCCTCGACGAAACCAAGCAGTACAAGGCCGTCAACGTTCCCACTAAGAACGGTGTCAAGCGAGCCTCTCAGGGCGATACCATCGTCAAGTACGCGAACGGCTCGTTCAGCGTCCTCAAGCACGGATGAGATGGAGGAATTTATAGACGATCCGAATTATGAGTCCGCACCAATTCTGAAGCTGTTCAGCTATCAGGATTATCCTTTGGAAGTGCGTGAAGTTTGCAGATCTTTTGCAGACACCGCATCTCATTTGGACGCCCAAATCAAACCTGGTCCGTTGAAAGACCGAGCATTACTGGGGTTGTTACAAGCACGAAACGATGCCGTTATGGCGCATCTTCCGCATCCATTATTTCCTGTTCTCTCTCCTTATGAAAGGTTCTGCCTATCATGATCAACCCCAGTAAGTTCCTTCGCAAGCCCTTCTACGTCGACGCCGTTCGGGTTACCGAAGAGAACATCGAAGAGGTCGCCGAGTGGTGTGAGGGTGAGGTGCGAAGCGCCGAGAAGGGTAGGTACATCAAGGTCCGGGTTCGTCGACCGCTCAACGTGCGACAGACCTGCGCTCACATTGGCGACTGGGTCCTGTCCGCAGGGAGCGGTTTCAAGGTGTACACGCCCAAGGGCTTCAAGGAGAGTTTCGACCCGGCTGAGAACTCCGCTCCTGCCCAGACCGAGGCTCTCTTCGCCGAAGCCAACGTCGGTTGACATGCGGGTCAAGCTCAGCTTCCGCAAGCAAGTAGTTAAGCTCGGGCCGTTCACCGGGCACACATTCTGCGGATGCAGGTTCATCGAAGGTCAGCTGTTTGAAATGTGCGACTACCATTGGTACTGGGCGCCGGGTAGGCACAGCAGGTCTGAAGAACTGAGCAACACGTCATAAACGGTATGAGACGCCGTGCAACATCCACCATCCCATTGAAAGTTGGAGCCACAGTGTATACCTCCATTCGAAACGCCCAGGTTGGCGACGTGATCGTCGAGGGGAAGCGGGAAACACAGATCGAGCGAATCGATCATGATGCCTGCTCCTCTTGGGGGACCCACATCAATAACCGACTCTGTTACGACAGGGGCGCTGAAGTTCTTCTGAAGACGGGGTCTGTGTCCGTCGAAGACTGACAAATGTAGGTAAGGTACAGGGAATGCGCTGAAGATCACTGCGTATTTTAAACAACCGCACCTGAGCGGTGCCCTGTACCTTCTCCTAGAGGTGTCAGCCTCTCCGCAAAGGGGGAAGTATGTCCGAGGATCGAAACGTTCGAAGGAACGTCGACTTGATGAAAGCCTTTCTCGGATCACCAAATCATCCTGTATCGGAACGAGAATTCACCGAGTTTTGGTACACGCTCTCATCGGAGGAACAAGACCGGCTGAAGCAGCTTGCTATGAGAGGAGACTCGTCAGGGCGAGTATAAATAGAGCTTAGGCCCTGAGCGGCTGTAGTCGCGTGCGGATAGCCACATAATAACCTGACATAGTGCACTGGGCTAGCTGGGTGCACATCGCTGCCGTGTTTCAGGTAACCGACTACAGCATGAGCGGAGAAGGAAACTCCGAACGCATTCGCGGATTGATCCCCCGTCTGTAGGTAGTTAAAAAACCG
>ENA-UOUJ01000213-UOUJ01000213.1-activated-sludge-metagenome-genome-assembly--contig:-NODE-213-length-47653-cov-12.924304_pt1 | contig 47653 bp, 42 predicted proteins | sample MGYA00249839_ERZ747224 | MGnify/ENA primary metagenome ERZ747224 (study PRJEB28782, sample SAMN03220277) | activated sludge metagenome | biome: wastewater; feature: sewage sludge; material... | reverse complement strand
AGGGCGTCCAGAAGGCGGTCGACGCCGTCAACGGCGAAATCTTCGACGCCCTGTCGGGCATGGACGCCGAGGACCAGCGCCGCATCGACACCACCCTGATCGGCCTGGACGGCACGGCCAACAAGGCGCGCCTGGGCGCCAACGCCATCCTGGGCGTCAGCCTGGCCTGCGCCAAGGCCAGCGCGGTTTCGGCCAATCTGCCGCTGTATCGCTATCTGGGCGGGGTTTCGGCCCGCGTCCTGCCGACGCCGATGATGAACATCATCAATGGCGGCGCCCATGCTGATAATCCGATCGACATCCAGGAGTTCATGATCCTGCCCACCGGCGCCGAGACCTTCTCGGAAAGCCTGCGGATGGGCGCCGAGATCTTCCACGCCCTGAAGAAGGCCCTGAAGGACGCCGGCCACAACACCAACGTCGGCGACGAAGGCGGCTTCGCCCCCAATCTGGCCTCGGCCGAAGCGGCGCTGGAGTTCATCACCAAGGCGGGCCAGGCGGCCGGCTATCTGGCGGGCGAGGACTTCCACCTGGGCCTGGACGTGGCCTCGACCGAATTCTTCAAGGACGGCAAATACGTCATGACCGGCGAGGGCAAGACCTTCGACCCGGACGGCATGGTCGGATACCTGGCGGACCTGTGCGAACGCTTCCCCATCGTCTCGATCGAGGACGGCTGTGCGGAAGACGATTTCGACGGCTGGAAAATCCTGACCGACCGGCTGGGCGACCGGGTGCAACTGGTGGGCGACGACCTGTTCGTGACCAATCCGGCCCGTCTGGCGGCCGGCATCGGCGAGGGTCTGGCCAACTCGATCCTGATCAAGGTCAATCAGATCGGCACGCTTTCGGAGACACTGGATGCGGTCGATATGGCCCATCGCGCGGGCTATACCGCCGTGATGAGCCACCGCTCGGGCGAGACCGAGGACTCCACCATCGCCGACCTGGCGGTGGCCACCAACTGCGGGCAGATCAAGACCGGCTCGCTGGCCCGCTCGGACCGCACGGCCAAATACAACCAGCTGCTGCGCATCGAGGAAATGCTGGGCGACCAGGGCGCCTATTACGGCGACGGCATGCTGCTGAGCCGGTAAGTTTCGACTTACGGCCAAGCTACGGTTCGTTAGGCATTTTCGGTCACGATCCCTCAATCGTGTTTCCGCGCTCAGAAGGAGCGTCCGAAGTGCCCGAACGTATGAAGCCTTTTGTTCCGACCCTGTGCCTGTTGGCGGCCATGCTGTACCTGTCGGTGCAGGCCCTGACGGGCGAGCGGGGCCTGCTGGGAACCGCCGAACGCGCCGCCCTGCTGGCCCAGCGCGAGGCGCAACTGGCGACCCTCAGCGAACAACGCCAAGATCTTGAGGTGCGCGTCCGCTATCTGCGCAGCGAAAGCCTGTCGCGCGACCTGTTGGAAGAACGCGCCCGCGCCGTGCTGGGGTTCACCGACCCGCGTGACTATGTGATCCGCGTCGCCGCCCCGGCGCCGGCGGCCGCCGCGCCCGCCCGCTCCTGAACTTTCGTTACATCCTGAACGGCTGACTTTGCCTTTCGGGAACGAAGGCTGCTAAAGCCCCTTTCCGTAACGACAGAAGGCCCCTCGGACCGTTCCGCGTGGGGCCCAGCCGGGAGATGGCGGATGGCGAAAGCCCCCTCCGATAAGACGAAGCCCAAGACGATTCCGAACGCCCCCCAAGCGTCGAAGGAAGACCTGCTGCGCTATTACCGCGAAATGGTGCTGATCCGCCGGTTCGAGGAGCGGGCGGGCCAGCTGTACGGCATGGGCCTGATCGGCGGCTTCTGCCACCTGTACATCGGCCAGGAGGCCGTGGCGGTGGGCGTTCAGGAGAGCGTCAAACAGGGCCACGACAAGATCATCACCGGCTATCGCGACCACGGCCACATGCTGTGCGCGGGCATGGACCCCAAAGAGGTGATGGCCGAGCTGACCGGCCGCATCGGCGGCTCGTCCAAGGGCAAGGGCGGTTCGATGCACATGTTCGATGTGCCGACGGGCTTCTATGGCGGTCACGGCATCGTGGGCGCGCAGGTGGCGCTGGGCACGGGCCTGGCCTTCGCCGGCTGGTATCGCGGTGATGACAGCGTGTCGTTCGTCTATTTCGGCGACGGCGCGGCGAACCAGGGGCAGGTGTACGAGAGCTTCAACATGGCCCAGCTGTGGAAGCTGCCGGCCATCTACATCATCGAGAACAACCAGTACGCCATGGGCACCTCTATCGAGCGCTCTTCGGCGACGACCGAACTGTTCCAGCGCGGCGCCAGCTTCGGCATTCCGGGCGAACAGGTGGACGGCATGGACGTTCTGGCCGTGCGCGACGCGGCGGCCCGGGCGGTCAAGCGCGCCCGCGAAGGGGGCGGCCCCTTCATCCTGGAGGTGAAGACCTATCGCTATCGCGGCCATTCCATGAGTGATCCGGCAAAATACCGCACCAAGGAAGAGGTCGACGAGGTCAAGAAGACCCGCGACCCCATCGAGCATATCAAGCTGCTGCTGGATCAGGCCGGCGCGACCGAAGACGATCTCAAGTCCATCGACAACGAGATCAAGGCCATCGTCGCCGAGGCCGTCCAGTTCGCCCAGGAAAGCCCCGAGCCGGACCCGTCCGAACTCTATACCGACGTCTATGTGGAGGCCGCCCAGTGACCGACATTCTGATGCCGGCGCTGTCCCCCACCATGGAAGAGGGCACGCTGTCGAAATGGCACGTGAAGGCGGGCGACACGGTCAAGGCCGGTGACGTCATCGCCGAGATCGAGACCGACAAGGCGACCATGGAGGTCGAGGCAGTCGACGAAGGCGAGATCGCCGAAATCCTGGTGGCCGAAGGCTCCGAGGGCGTGAAGGTCAACACCCCCATCGCCCGCATGGCCGGGGAGGGCGGCGCGGCAGCTCCCGCGCCCAAGGCCGAACCGGCCGCCGAGACGCCCAAGGCTGAGCCCGCCGCGCCCGTCGAAGGCTCGCCCGCCGATGCGCCGGTCAAGCCCAAGGTCGAACTGCGCGACCCCGAGATTCCCGCCGACGCCAAACTGGTGAAGACCACCATCCGCGACGCCCTGCGCGACGCCATGGCCGAGGAGATGCGCCGCGACGAGGCCGTGTTCCTGATGGGCGAGGAAGTGGCCCAGTATCAGGGCGCCTATAAGGTCAGTCGCGAACTGCTGCAGGAGTTCGGGCCGAAGCGGGTGGTCGACACCCCGATCACCGAGCACGGCTTCGCCGGCCTGGGCGTCGGCGCGGCCATGAGCGGGCTGAAGCCGATTGTTGAGTTCATGACCTGGAATTTCGGCATGCAGGCCATCGACCACATCATCAACTCGGCCGCCAAGACCCTGTACATGTCGGGCGGCCAGATCCGCGCGCCCATCGTCTTCCGCGGCCCCAACGGCGCCGCCAGCCGCGTGGCGGCCCAGCATTCCCAGGACTATTCCGCCTGGTACGCCCAGATTCCGGGCCTGAAGGTCATCGCCCCCTATGACGCGGCCGACGCCAAGGGCCTGCTGAAGGCGGCGATCCGCGATCCCAACCCCGTCGTCTTCCTGGAACACGAGATGATGTACGGGCTGGAGTTCGACGTGCCGGATGTCGAGGACTGGGTGCTGCCGATCGGCAAGGCCAAGGTCCGGCGCGAGGGGACCGACGTCACCATCACGGCCCACAGCCGCATGGTGGGCTTCGCCCTTCAGGCCGCCGAACAGCTGGAAGCCGAGGGCATCAGCTGCGAGGTCGTGGACCTGCGCACCCTGCGTCCGTTGGATACCGACACCGTCATCGAAAGCGTCAAGAAGACCAGCCGTCTGGTCTCGGCCGAAGAGGGCTGGGGTTCGATGGGCGTGGGCGCCGAAGTGGTGGCCCGCGTGATCGAACACGCCTTCGACTATCTGGACGCCCCGCCGCTGCGGGTGCATCAGGAAGATGTGCCTCTGCCCTATGCCGCCAATCTGGAGGCCCTGTCGCTTCCGGGCGCGGACAAGATCGTCAAGGCCGTGAAGGCGGTGATGGCATGACCGACGCAGCCCACGAACCCGATTTCGCCCTGACCACGCCGGCCGATGTGGCCAGTGATCCTCAGGCCGTCGAGATCATGCGCCTGTGGTGGTCGCGCGGCGTGCCGGTGATGACGCTGAAGCCCGCCTTCAACGACCCGACCAAGTTCGGCGAGGTTCTGGCTCAGGCCGCGCGCCACATGTCCCGCGTCTATGAGATGCAGCGCGGCATGGATGGTGAGGAAAGCTACAAGCAGATCCTGAAGGGCCTGGAACAGACCCTGGCCGGGCCCGAGTTCGACACTCTGACCGAAAAGCCGGGCGGAGGCGCCGCATGACCGACATCCTGATGCCCGCCCTGTCTCCGACCATGGAGGAGGGCGTCCTGGCCAAATGGCACGTCAAGGCCGGCGATGTGGTCAAGGCCGGCGACGTCATCGCCGAGATCGAGACCGACAAGGCGACCATGGAGGTCGAGGCCGTGGACGAAGGCGAGATCGCCGAAATCCTGGTGACCGAAGGCTCCGAAGGCGTGAAGGTCAACACCCCCATCGCCCGGCTGAAGGGTGACGATGCAGGGGCCGCCAAGCCCCCTTCGTCTGCGCCTGCGGCGCAGCCACTTCCCCCGAAGGGGGAAGATCAAATGGCGCCCCTCAAATCTCCCCCCGCCGGGGGGAGTACCGGCGAAGCCGGGGAGGGGGGCAAGTCCACGACGCTCCCCGCGCCGAAGGCGGCCGATGGCGCGCGCGTTTTCGCCTCGCCCCTGGCCCGGCGCATCGCCGCTCAGAGCGGCGTCGATCTGAAGTCGGTCAAGGGCACCGGCCCGCACGGCCGCATCGTGCGCCGCGACGTCGAGGGGCTGAAGGGCGGAGCCGCGCCGGGTGCGGCTTCGACCACCGCCGCCGAACCGCGCAAGGTCCAGTCGCTGGAACAGCAAGGCATCCCGGCCGGCAGCTATGACCTGATCCCGCTGGACGGCATGCGAAAGGCCATCGCGCGGCGCCTGACCGACAGCTTCCGCGACGTTCCGCACTTCCCCCTGACCATCGACTGCGAGATCGACGGCCTGTTGGCCAGCCGCGCCAAGGTCAATGCGATGCTGGAAGCCTCGGGCGTCAAGGTGTCGGTCAACGACTTCGTCATCAAGGCCTCGGCCATGGCCCTGAAGGTCGTGCCGGAGGCGAACACCAGCTACACGCCCGAAGGCATCGCCATGCACCACCACGCCGATGTGGCGATGGCGGTGGCCATCGACGGCGGCCTGATCACCCCGATCATCCGTTCGGCCGAGCTGAAGTCCCTGTCGCAGATCGCGACGGAGTCGAAAGACCTGGCCAAGCGCGCACGCGACCGCAAGCTGAAGCCCGAGGAATTCCAGGGCGGCACCTTCAGCGTCTCGAACCTAGGCATGTTCGGCATCAAGGCCTTCGCCTCGATCATCAACGAACCGCAGGGCGCGATCATGAGCGTCGGCGCCGGCGAACAGCGCCCGGTGGTCAAGAACGGGCAACTGGCCGTGGCCACCGTGATGACCGTGACCCTGACCTGTGATCACCGTGTGGTGGACGGCGCCGTGGGGGCGAAATTCCTTCAGGCCTTCAAGGCCATGATCGAAGATCCCGTGACGATGCTGGCCTGAGGATCATCAGATGGATTTCGACCTCATCGTCATCGGCTCGGGCCCCGGCGGCTATGTCGCCGCCATCCGCGCCAGCCAGCTGGGCCTGAAGACGGCCATCGTCGAGCGCGAGAACCTGGGCGGCATCTGCCTGAACTGGGGCTGTATCCCCACCAAGGCCCTGCTGAAGTCGGGCGAGAAGTTCGAGAGCCTGTCGCACCTGAAAGACTACGGCCTGTCGGCGGAAAAGGTCGGCTTCGACTTCGACGCCATCATCCAGCGCTCGCGCGGGGTGGCCAAGCAGCTGAACAGCGGCGTCGGCTTCCTGATGAAAAAGAACAAGATCGAGGTCATCGAAGGCACGGCGAAACTGGAGAAAGGGCCCAATGGCGCTTCCGGCGCGCCGAAAGTCGTCATCGCCCTGAAGGACGGCAAATCGCGCACGGTCCAGGCCAAGTCGGTCATGCTGGCCGTCGGCGCCCGCGCCCGCGCCCTGCCGCAGATCGGACTGGAAGCCGACGGGGACCGTATCTGGGCCTATCGCGAGGCCATGACGCCGAAATTCCTGCCCAAGTCGATCGTCGTCATCGGCTCGGGCGCCATCGGCATCGAGTTCGGCAGCTTCTATCGCGCCCTGGGGTGCGACGTGACCGTGGTCGAGGCGATGGACCGCATCATGCCGGTCGAGGACATGGAGGTGTCCAAGGCGGCCCAGAAATCCTTTGAAAAGCGCGGCATGAAATTCCGCGTCGGCGCCAAGGTGACTAAGGTCGCCAAGGACAAATCGGGCGTCACCGTGGCCATCGAGGCCGGCGGCAAGGCCGAAACCCTGACCGCCGAGGTGTGCATCTCGGCCGTGGGCATTACCGCCAACACCGACGGCATCGGGCTGGAGGCGCTGGGCGTCGAGCTGGACCGCGGCCATATCAAGACCGATAGTCACTGCCAGACAAACGTGAAGGGCCTCTACGCCATCGGCGACTGCGCGGGCGCGCCCTGGCTGGCGCACAAGGCCAGCCACGAAGGCATCCACGCCGCCGAACATATCGCCGGGTTCGCCACCCCGCACGTCGTGTCGCCCATCGCCGGCTGCACCTATGCCCAGCCCCAGGTGGCCTCGGTCGGTCTGACCGAACAGGCGGCCAAGGAAGCGGGCAGGGCGGTCAAGATCGGCCGCTTCCCCTTCAAGGTGAACGGCAAAGCCATTGCGTCCGGCGACACCGACGGCTTCGTCAAGGTGCTGTTCGACGACAAGACCGGCGCCCTGGTCGGCGCCCACATGATCGGCGCCGAAGTCACCGAGATGATTCAGGGCTATGTCACCGCCATCACCATGGAGGCGACCGAGGAGGACGTGATGGGCACCGTCTATCCGCACCCCACCATGTCCGAGGCCATGCACGAGGCGGCGCTGGACGCCTATGGGCGCGTGATCCACATCTAGACCGGCGGGGTAGGGCGGCCTACCAATCCTCTCTGGCCATTCGAGGGGTATCGCCATGCGTCGTCCGTTCGCCGTTTCCGCCGTCGCCCTGATGCTGGCCACTCCTGCGTTGGCCCAGACGCCGCCGCCCGGCGAGGTTCCGGCCCTGCATGAGATCGGCACGGCGCCGTCGGCCCAGCGCATTCGGGCGGACATCCAGACCCTGGTCGGCTTCGGCACGCGGCACACCCTGTCGGAAACCGAATCCGCGACGCGCGGCATCGGCGCGGCCCGGCGCTGGATCTTCGAGGAGTTCCAGCGCATCTCGGCCGCCTGCGGGGGCTGTCTGGAGGTGCGTTATGTCTCCGACACCTTCACCGGGCCGCGCGTGCCCCAGCCGACCGAGGTGGTCAGCGTCATCGCCATCCAGCGCGGAGCCAGCGACCCGAACCGCTACGTCTTCATGTCGGGCGACATCGACAGCCGCGTGACCGATGTCATGAACGCCACGGACGATGCGCCCGGCGCCAACGACAACGCCTCAGGCGTCGCCGGCACGCTAGAGGCCGCCCGTATCCTGAGCCGCCATCGCTTTCACGGGACCATCGTCTATGCGGCCTTGGCGGGCGAGGAGAACGGCCTGATCGGCGGCGCCATACTGGCGGCCGAGGCCCAGCGGCAGGGCTGGCGCGTCGAGGCCTTTCTGAACAACGACATGATCGGAAACTCGGCCGGAATCAACGGCGTGACCGACAACACCACCGCCCGCGTCTTCGCCGAGGGGACGCGCGCCACCGAAACCCCGGCCGAGGCCCGCCAGCGCCGCTTTGCGGGCGGCGAGGTCGACAGCCCCCCGCGCAATCTGGCGCGTTACATCGACCGTCTGGCGGACCAGTATGTGCCTAATCTGGATGTGATGATGGTCTATCGCCTGGACCGGTTCGGGCGAGGGGGGCACCACCGGCCGTTCAACGACCTGGGCTGGCCCGGCGTGCGGATCATGGAGACCAACGAACACTATGACCGCCAGCATCAGGATCTGCGCGACGAGAACGGGCGGCATTTCGGCGACACCCTTGAATACGTGGATTTCGACTATGCGGCCAAGCTGACGGCGCTGAACGCCGTGACCCTGGCGTCACTGGCCTGGGCGCCGCCGCCGCCGTCCGAGGTGACGATCGAGGGCGCGGTCACGGCCGACACCACGCTGAAGTGGAAACGTCCACCGGCGGCCCAGGCGCCGAACCTGGCCGGATACCGCATCTACTGGCGGCTGACCGACGCGCCGCAATGGACCCACAGCCGCTGGGCCGGTGATGTGACCGAGTTCACGCTGAAGAATGTGGTGATCGACAACTATTTCTTCGGCGTCGCCGCCGTGGCGCACGACGGGACCGAAAGCCCGGTGGTGTTCCCAGGCGCGGCCGGCAGCTTCGGCGGCTACTGACGGGTGACAGGGGTGCAAGACGTCGCACACCAGCAAGCCTACCCATTTATCGCCTAAGATATATTATGCGAAATAAAATGTAGAGTCAGAGCGGGATTGTGGCGCTCCAGCCGTCGAAACCGACCTCGACATTCGCTGGAACAATCGCCGACAAAGCCTTGTAGTCCAAGTCGATATGCAGGTTCGTCAGCACGGCGCGCTGAACGCCCGTGCGCTCGATCCAGTCCAGGGTCTTGTCCAGGTGCGCATGGGTCGGATGCGGCGTCATGCGCAAGGCGTCCACGATCCAGAGCCGGCATCCGCGCACGGCGTCCAGAGCCGATTCGTCCAGGTCGGACACGTCGCTGGAATATGCGGCATCACCGATGCGATAGCCGACCGACCGGATCGGCCCGTGCGCTTGGTCGAAGGTGACCACCGGGACAGCGCCGCCCGGGCCTGCGACGGCCCAGGCCTGGCCGTGCGGCGGCAGATCGTGCGCATCCAGTATGGCCGGATAGCCGGCTATGCTCTCGAAGATGTAGCGGAACCGGTGCTGCATCGCCTGGCGCGTCGGCGCGTCCATCCAGGCCGGAATGCGCCGCCGGTTGCGCGCCGCGAACACCCGCAGATCATCGACGCCGTGCGTCTGATCCGCATGGTCGTGCGTATAGAGAACGGCGTCCACCGAGGTCACGCCCGCCGCCAGGGCCTGGGCCCGCAGATCCGGCGAAGTATCGATCAGCACCGTGGTTTCGCCGCCCGGCCCACGCCGCCGCACCAGCAACGAACAGCGGGTGCGCCGGTTCTTCGGCTCGGCCGGATCGCACACGCCCCAGTCGCCGTCGCCGCGCGGCACGCCGCCCGACGAGCCGCTGCCCAGAAGTGTGATCTCCAGCACCTCGGCCATGGCTTCAGTCCGCCGGTCGCGGGATGCGGTCGAACAGGGCGAAGAAGGCGTCGGTGGTGCGCGCCTCGGCCTCATCCCGGCTCCAGCCCCGGATATCCGCCAGCTTGTCCAGCACATGGCCGATATAGGCCGGTTCGTTGCGGCGGCCGCGATGCGGCGCCGGAGCCAGATAGGGGCAGTCCGTCTCGACGATGATGCGGTCGGTCGGCATGGCGCGGATGACCCCCCTCACCTCTTCGGCCGCCTTGAAGGTGGCGATGCCCGAGACCGAGAACCAGGCGCCCATTTCCGCCGCTAGTTCCGCCAGTTCCGACCCGCTGGTGTAGCAATGCATCAGGAAGCGGAACGGCCCGTCGGCCATTTCCTCCTTCAGAATCCCGGCCATGACGTCGTCGGCCTCGCGCGTGTGGATCACCAGGGGCAGGCCACTGGTGCGCGCCGCCGCCACATGCTGGCGGAACACCCGGGCCTGCACCTCGCGCGGGCTGAGGTCATAATGGAAATCCAAGCCGCATTCGCCGACGCCGACCACGCGCGGCCGCTGCGCCAGGGTCAGCAGATGGTCCGCCGTCAGATCAGCCGCATCCTTGGCCTCGTGCGGGTGAACCCCGACCGTGCACCAGATGTCGGGGTGCGCCATGGCCAGGCCGTGCGTCGCCTCGAAGGTGGTCAGCCGGTCGGAGATTTCGACCATCATCCGCACCCCGGCGGCGCGGGCGCGGTCGATGACGGCGTCGCGATCCTGGTCGAACTGGGGCGCATGCAGGTTGACGTGGCTGTCGATCAGCATGTCATCGCCTTGGTCCGCGCCAGGTCCGCCAGGGCGCCGGACAGGACGTCGCCCTTGTCCAGGTTCAGGCCCGAGGCCCGGTCGGGCAGGTCCGACAGCCGGGTCCACAGCTCGGCCCAGCGCGCGCCCTGCCCCGCCGCCTCGTCCAGCGCCCGCTCCCGAACGGCGGCGATCAGCCGCTCCATCAACATGTCGAACCGCGCCTGGCCTTCGGCCCCGCGAAAGCCGTCGATGACGGCCAGCTGTTCGGCCCGGTCCACGGCGGGCGCGGCGACCCAGGCGCGGGCCATTTCGTCCGCCTCGACCACCGGGCCTTCGGCCAGCGACAGGGCGCGGCCGGGCGATCCGCCCGCCATGGCGGCGGCCCGACGCCCCGCATCACCCACCACGCCAGTGCGGCGCGCGACCAGTTCGACCAGCCGATCCTCGCTCCAGGCCGGAAAGCCCAGACGCCGACAGCGCGAACGGATGGTGGCCAGCAAACGCCCCGGCGCATGGGTGATCAGGAACAGCACGCCGCGTTCAGGAGGCTCCTCAAGAACCTTCAGCAAGGCGTTGGCGGCATTCAGGTTCAAGTCGTCAGCCGTGTCGATGATGGCGACACGATACCGCGCTTGCGACGGGCTCTTTGCGAAGAAGTCGGGCAGTTCGCGCGCCTGATCGACCGAGATGTTGCGCTTGGTCTTGCCGCCCTCGACCAGCCGTTCCAGCACCAGCAGATCCGGGTGCGACTGGGCCGAGACCAGGCGGCTGACCGGATCATCCGGCCGCGCGCCCAGCAGGCCCCGCGCCGGATCGGGGGCGGCGCCCAGCAGGCGACGTGCGGCGCGATAGGCGAAGCTGGCCTTGCCCGTCCCTTCCGGCCCGCACAGCAGCCAGGCGTGATGCAGCCGTCCGCGCGCCAGGGCGTCGACGAAGGCCGCCTCGGCGCTCGCATCGGGAACCAGATCGAACCGGTCGCGCGCATGGGTGGCGGTCACAGCAGCCGCTCCTGCACCGCCGCCCACAGGCGGGTCTCGACCGTGTCGGGATCGGCGTCGGCGTCGACCATGACGCAACGTTCGGGGTGACGGCGCGCGATGTCGGCGAACCCCTCGCGCAGCCGCTGGTGAAAGGCCAGGCCCTTGGCCTCGAACCGCGTTTCGAACAGTCCCCGCCCAAAGGCGCGCTCCAGCCCCGTTTCGACGGGCAGGTCGAACACCAGGGTCAGATCCGGCTGGTCGGCGGCGACCACAGCCGCGTCGATGGCCTCAATCACCTCGGGCGCCACGCCGCCTCCGGCGCCCTGATAGGCGCGGCTGGAATCGGCGAAGCGGTCGCACACCACCCAGCGCCCGGCGGCCAGGGCCGGCCGGATGGTCCGTTCCAGGTGGTCGCTGCGCGCCGCATACATCAACAGGGTCTCGGTCATGGCCGACCAGGCCTCGGTCTCGCCCGAGACGACCAGATTGCGAATGGCCTCGGCGCCCGGACTGCCGCCCGGTTCGCGCGTGCGGATGGCCTCGATGCCCTGGGCGCGCAGCCGTTCGACCAGGCGCTGGGCCTGGGTCGTCTTGCCGGCGCCTTCGCCGCCTTCCAGGGTGATGAACCGTCCGCGAGTCACCGCCGCACAATGGCGGCCCGGCCGTCGCCCGCCAAGGGTGCGATGCGCCTCAGCCGCCGGAAATCAGTTGAGCATCCGCATAGCCATAGGCCACGGCCGCCTGTCGCGCCCGCTCAGCCGTGTTGGCGTCGGGCCAGGGCCCCATCATGACGCGGAACAGGCCGCCCGCGCCCGCATCGACCCGCGCGGTCTGGCCCAGGGTCTCGGCCGCGCGCCGGGCGCGGTCGCCGTCTGAGAAGGCCCCGGCCTGAACCCAGAAACGAGAGGGCTGCGGCAAAGGCGCGGTCACGGGCGGGGGCGCAGACCGCGCCTCGGCCATCTGCATCGGACGGCCGCCGCCCAGCCGGGGCGCCCGGCCCAGATATCGCACCCGCACCTGGCCGACCCCAGCCTGAAGCAGGCCCAGCTCTTGCGCCGCACCGCGCGACAGATCGACGATGCGGCCATCCACGAACGGTCCCCGATCATTGACCCGCAGCACCACCCGCCGGCCGTTGGCCAGATTGGTCACCTCGATCAGGCCGGGCAGAGGCAGGGTCTTATGCGCCGCCGTCAGGGCGTGCATGTCGAAGATCTCGCCCGTCGCGGTCGGGCGCCCGTTGAAGGCGTCGCCGTACCAGGACGCCTGGCCGACCTCGTTATAGTTGGGCTGTTCCTCGGGCCGATACCAGCGGCCGCGCACCTGATACGGACGCATGGTCCCGCTGACGATCGGGGCCGGATCGTTGATCGCCGGGGCCGCACCCTGACCGCCGCCAAAGCCGCCCCTGGGCCGTTCGACCCCGCCGCTGGCGCAGGCGGCAGACGCCAGCGCCAGGCTGCTGACAGCCAGGACGCGCCACCGGATCGTGCGCTGTCGTCTGAAAACCATGCCCCATGATGCGCACGCAGGATTTCCGCTTTGGTTAACGGCGCCTTGTGCTGCTATGCACCCTTCCCTCGCCTTGCGGCTGCGGCCCGGCGCGACGGACAGGTGGCCGAGTGGTTTAAGGCAGCGGTCTTGAAAACCGCCGTAGGTGGAAGCCTACCGTGGGTTCGAATCCCACCCTGTCCGCCACGGCCCGTCTCAATTCAGAAGGATGCGCGTCATCTCCGGGTCGAGGGACAGATGCACTGGGGCGCCCACGACCGGCGGTTCGTCCGTCACGTGAACAGTGACCGTTTCCCCCTGAAGCCCCAGCGTCACCACGTGGATCGCGCCGCCGAAACGCACATCGCGCACATGGGCTTCCACGCCCGTGTCGCCGATCCTCACATGCTCAGGCCGCGTCACGGCCAGGGCGGGTCCATCCGGCAGACCTGGCGCCGGGAGGTCGCCCAGCGCGGTCCGGGCGACGCCGGCTTCGGTGCGGGCGGGCACGGCGACCACCTCGCCCAACAGCCGCGCCGCCGCCAGTGACGTCGGCCGCAGATAACAGACGCGCGGCGCGCCCGCCTGGAGGATGCGACCTTCCGACATCAGCAGCAGGTCGTCGCCGCACAACATCGCCTCCTGCGGATCATGGGTGACGATCAGGACGGCGGCGTTCGCCGCGCGCAGGCCATCCAGAACCGACTGTCGCACCGAGGCCCGCAGATGCCCGTCCAGGCCTGAAAACGGCTCATCCAACAGAAGGACCGAAGGGCCCCGAGCCAGGGCGCGCGCGATGGCCACCCGTTGCTGTTCGCCGCCCGACAAGGTGTGCGGCCAGGCCCGTTCCAGGTGTTCCAGATGGAAGCGCGCCAACAAGGACCGCACCTGCGCCCGACGGTCCCCTGCCCTCAGGTGCGTCAGCCCGAAGCCGATATTGTCGGCGACATTCAGGTGAGGAAACAGGGCGAAATCCTGGAACACCAGGCCGACGCCGCGCTGCTCGGGCGCGACGTGCGTCTGGCGCGAAGACACCGGCAGGCCATCGACGTGGATATCGCCCTGGTCCACCGGCTCCAGTCCGGCGATCAGGCGCAGCAGGGTGCTCTTGCCGCACCCCGAGGGGCCCAGCAGACAGGCGATCCGCCCGGCGTTCAGGTCCAGGCTGACATCGGCGACGGCCTGGCGCTGGCCATAGGCGCGCTGGACATGACGGAGGCTGAGTGCGGGCGTGGACATGGCGGTGGCTTACGACAGGCCCGGACCGGATCGGGCGACGCGGCGCGTCAGCCAGATCGTGGCGGGCACAGAGATCAGAATGATGAGCAGAGACGGCGGACCGGCCTGACCCAACCGCTCGTCCAGGGCGTAGTTGCTGGCCAAGACGGCCAGGGTGTCGAAGTTGAAAGGCCGCAGGATCAGGGTCGCCGGCAACTCCTTCAGGATGTCGATGAAGACGATCAGCAGCGCCGTCAGCAAGGCGCCCCTTATCATCGGGACTTCGACACTCCATGCCGCGCCGGCCTGGGTCCGACCCAGGGTGCGGGCGGCCCGGCGCATGGCGGGCGTCACCCGGCTCAGGCCCGCGTCGATCGGCTCCAGCGCCGCCGCCATCAGCCGGGCGGCGTAGGCATAGATCAGCAGCATCAGGGCGATGGCCGCGCCCGAACCGGGCAACAGGCTCCAGATGATCCCCGCCGGGGCCAGAAGGCCGATGGCCATGACCGCGCCGGGAGTCGCATAGCCCAGACTGGCGAACCGGCTGGCCAGCGGGTGGTCGCGTCCGCCCAGCGCCAGCGCTCCCGCCAGACCCACGGTCACCGCGGCGCCCGCCACGCCCAGGCCCAGGCTGTGCGCCCCGGCGCGGATCAGGCGCGGCCATTCGGGCGTGGTCTCCAGCGCCCCCAGAACCAGCCAGACGATCGGCGCCACAAGCGCCAGGGTCAGCAACAGGCCGCAGAAGGCGGTCGCCAGCCAGCCGCGCCAGCCACCCAGCCGCACGACCGCGGGTGTTCGCCACCGGGCGCCGGCCGCTTCATGCGCACGGCCGCGCCGACTGGTGCGTTCGATCCACAGCAACAGGGCCGCGGCGCCCAGCAGAGGCAAGGCGATCTGGGCCGCGCCGGCCATCGATCCATAGACCGACCAGGCGCGGATCACCCCGGTCGTCAGGGTCTGGACGCTGAGGAACTGCACCGCACCATAGTCCGCCAGCGTCTCCATGATCGCCAGCGCCACCCCCGCCGCCAGGGCGGGCCGGACCATAGGCAAGGTCACCCGGCGGAACACCGCGCCCGGTCCCTGGCCCAGGGTGCGCGCCGCCTCGGTCATATTGACCGACGGGTTCAGAAACGCCGCCTTCAGAGCCAGATAGACATAGGGGTAGAAGGCGCACGACAGCACGAAGATCGCGCCTGGCAGGCTGCGCATCTTCAGGGGCAGGTCGAACCCCATATGGCCGCGCATCCAGATTCTGAGGTCGCCGGCTACATCCCACATGTCCGCATAGGCATAGGCCAGGGCGAAGGCCGGCATGGCCAGCGGCAGCGCAAGGGCCCAGGCGAAAAGGCGACGGCCCGGAAACTGATGCAGCGCCACCAGCCAGGCCGCCAAGCCGCCGATGATCGCCGTCGTCACCCCCACCCCCACGGCCAGCGCGGCCGAGGTTCCGGCATAGCGCAGGATGTCGCGCATCGCGATGTCGGCGCCCGGTCCGGCCAGCGCCGCCGCGACGACCCCGCCAAGAGGCAGCAGAGCCACAACGCCTGCCAGCAGGGCCAGCAGCCCCAGGGGGGACGGCCTGAACCGTCCGGCCGCAGCCGGGCCTATCGCCACCCGGCCCGGCTCATCATCGTCTGGGCCTGGGGCTGGCGGACGGCGAAGGCGGCCACATTCATCGGGTGGGCCCGGAAGTCGGCATAGGCGTCGACCGGGGCCGGCGGGGCCACGTCGGGCGAGGCCGGAAACTCGTTGTTGTTGGCGGCGATGTGCTGCTGGGCTTCGGCCGAGGCGAAGAACTCCAGCAGGCGAATGGCGTTGGCCCGGTTCGGCGCATTGGCCGCGACCCCGCCGCCCGAGATGTTCACATGCGCACCCTGGCCGTTCAGGCTGGGGAAGCCCAGGCTGACCTTCTGCGTCACGGCCCGGTCGCCGGCGTCATCGCCGTTGGCCATGCGGATGAAATAATAGCTGTTGGTGATGGCGACCTCACACACCCCGGCCGCGACGGCGCGGATCTGGTCACGGTCGCCGCCTTCGGGCGGACGGGCCATGTTGGCGACCACGCCGCGCACCCATTGTTCCGCCCGTTCCGGCCCCAGCGCCTCGATCATCGCACCGACCAGCGACAGGTTGTAGATGCTGTCGGCCGAGCGCACGCACAGACGCCCACGGAACCGCGGCCCCGCCAGCTTGGCGTAGTCGTCGATCTCTTCGGGGCGCACCTTGGCGCTGTCGTAGGCGACGACACGGGCGCGGCGCATGAAGCCGTACCAGGCGCCGGACGGCTCGCGCAGATTGGCGGGGATGCGCGACGTCAGGGTTTCGGATTGCACCGGCTGGAACAGACCCGCGTCCTGCGCCCGCCACAAGGCGCCGGCGTCGGCGGTGATGAACAGGTCGGCCGGGCTGTTGGCGCCCTCGCTCTTCATGCGGGCGATCAACTGGTCCGCATTGCCCTCGATGCGGTTGATGCGGATGCCGGTTTCGCGGGTGAACCGCTCATACAGGGCCTGGTCGCTGTCATAGTGGCGGGCGCTGTACAGATTGACGACCTTGCTGTCGGTCTCGGCGCCCTGCGAACACCCGGCCAGAAACACCAGCCCCGCCACGGCGCTGATCCACTTCGGCATCGACATGCGCGTTCTCCATTCCCAACGACCGACGCCCACCAGCGTCCAATTTGCGAGCCGCTATTAACAGGAAGGAGCCTCTGGCGCCTCCCCCAGCGCCGCGCATGGGCGGTTTTAACGCACTCGCCAGATGACGCACAGGTCGGATGCACGGCGGTCATGGGCGTCTGGGAACAGACGTGGCGCTGACAGAGCCGCCTCTGCGCGAGGCCTTGAGGCTGTGGGGACGTCAGGCCTTTGCGCCACGTCCTCGGGCGCGCCAGATCAGGAAGGCGACCACGGCGCCCGCCACAACCACCAACCCGATGGCGATCACGGGGCGATAGACGATCCAGGCCGAAGCGATGGTCAGCGCGGCCAGGACCAGGCCGGTCAGACCGGCGACCAGACCCGTCCCGACCCGCACGATCGAGCCCAGGAAGGGCAACACATCCGCCAGCACGCCCAGCGGCCCCAGGATCATGCCGACCGCGACCATCAGGACGACCAGCCCCACGCCCCGCAGAATCCAGCTCAGCGTCTGATTGGCGGCCTTGGCCTGGGCGAACATCTGATCGGCCGCCACGGCGCCGGTATGCACCATCAGAAGCGGGGCGCCGGCTTTGGTGGAATAGGGCTTCAGCAGACCGCCCGTCTGCGCGGCGATGACACTCAGCACCATGTTCTGCGGCGCGGTCGCATAGTGGATGCGCATGTCGCCCGGCTCTGGCGCGGCGCTGTCGCGTCCGACGTACAGGGCGTTTTCGACCACCCGCACCGGTCGCGACAGGGCGGCGGCGGCCATGGCCGCGTCCTGAGCCGTCGGCGTCAGCGGCGCCTCGGGCGTGATCTGGTTCAGCACGGCGGCGTCCGCCGAATAGGCCCCCAGCGTGGCGCGGTCGGCGGCGAACACCGTCGATTTCAGGTTCGGGACCGGATTCTGGTGACCGTCGGACTGCTGAAACCGGCTGGAATCCTGGGGCGTGTCGACCCATTGCCGATCATAGCTGTAGGTCGTGATCGTCTCTTCGCCACCGCCCAGACGAACACGCTTCTCCGAACGGCTGGTTTCGACCCACTGGAAATACTGGACCTTGCGACCCAGGCTCAGCCCGTCGGCCTCCAGCCCCAGATCGGCGTCGCGCAGGCGGCCGGTCGCCGAGGCCGGAGCCGTGACATGGATCAGGCGCCCTTCGTGGACCGGGTCCACGCGCGTCGCCGACACCGAGGCGACGGCGCGGACGCCTTCGTTGTTGGTGCGGATCGACTGAACCGACCGTCCCTCGTTCCAGGCCAGCAGAATGATCCCGGCCAGCACCAGGCCAAGACCGGTCAGGATGCCGCCGAACGCCGCCCCCAATCGCGAAAACCAGGAGGTGCGCGTCGTCACGACGATGGGATCTTCAGACATGAGAAAACCAGAGACAGCAGGAAGAAGGACGAGACCGGCGCCGCCGGCCGATCAAGGCGTTTCAGTGATCAGCAGCGTGGCCGGCGCGGTCGTGCCGCCAAACACGCCGACCCAGATGTCATAGACGCCGCTCTGGGGGCGGTTGAAACGGACCTCGGCATCGCCGTCGCCGAAGCTGTCGTCATCGCAATACCAGCGACCGTCGGGGCCATTGATGATCAGCGTCGTGTCGGCCGAGGCCAGGGTGCGGAAAACCAGAGGCAGACCACCGGCCGAATAGGTCACCTCGAAATCCGGCGCCTCGCTGATGTTGCCGACGCACGAGCCCGGCAGGCGCGCGCCGTTCACCGAGCCGCCGGCATGCAGTTCGACGCGATACGGATCGGGCGTGAAGCCGGCGTTCAGGCTGATCTCGCCGTAGTTGGCCGTCATGTGCGCCGTCTGGGCCGCAGCGGGAGCCGCCAGCGCCAGGCTGGCGGCGGCGAGGAGCAGGATTTTCTTCATAGCGGGCAGGCCTCAGGGATTTGACGCGGAAACGAAGGTTCGGCCGGCGATGGCGCGAACGGCTAGACCCAGCGTCCTAAGGCGCGCGGCCTGTTTGCGTCAGCACCATGAATATGGGGGTGGAACCCGTCATCGCGGTTGCAACCCCGCGCGACTTCCGCCCTAAAGGCCAAGCTGGGTGGAACAGTGAGTGTGGCGTAATGAACAAGGGGCGACGGCTGTGGGACAAGGCGGTCAAAGGCGGCCGAAACGTCATGCGGTCCGATTCTCTGTTGCGCCTCTGGCTGATCATACTGGCCATGCAGGTCGTGTTCTGGGGGCTGCACGCCGGGCCGTGGGCGCGCGTCGGTCTGGATCAGTTTGAACGCACCACCTTCACCGAGGCCGCGATCGCCGAATTGAAGGCGCCGACGCCGGCCGCGGCCGACGCCGCGACCTATCGCAAGACGAACCTGCCGTTCACCGACTGTTGCGACCCGGCCTATCTGGCGCTGCGGATGACGTTCAATGTCGATCAGGCGCCGCCGGACGGCCTGGGGCTGGTCGCCTTTCAGCAGGTCGACAACTTCATCATCCGCCTCAACGGATCGGTCGTGCATGAACTGGGCGCGATGGAGTTCGGACGACAGACGTTTCATGGCCAGCGGCCGTATCTGATCCGCCTCCCCGCCGGCCTGCTGAAGGCGGGCGAGAACGAGCTGTCGTTCATCAGCGTGCGGGACGGCTATCCCTATACCGATCTGGTCGAGCCGCTGATGGGGCCCTACGACGCGTTGCGCGCCGCCACGGCCCCCCGTTTCTGGCAGGTAATCGACTATCGCATGCTGGCCGGGTGGCTGACCTTCACACTGGGCCTGCTGGCGCTGATCATGGTGTTCCGCTCCAGCGAGCGGCGCTTCGCGGCCTGGCTGGCGGTCTTGTGCTGGTCATGGACCGCCTATGCCGCCTATGGGCTGATCTTCGACCTGCCGTTCGGCGGCTTGGGACGGATGATCGCCTTCTTCGCCATCAACTCGATGGTGGCGGTGGCGCTGCTGGGCTTCATCGACGCCTGGACCCGGCGACCCGTTCCGTGGGGCCAGGAGGCGGCGGCGGCGGCATGGCTGATCTTCAACGCCGCAGGGGTGGCCTGCCTGACCCTGATGCCCATGCCCGGCGGATTCGACCTGATGGACGGCGCGTGGCGGGTGCTTTCGCTGGTTTGCAGCCTGTTGGTTCTCGCGCGTCTGATCTGGCATTTCGCGACCGTCCGGGAAGACCGTCATCTGGAAGCGGCGCTGCTCAGCATCTGCGCCCTGTGCATGGCCCTGGATGGTGTCGGAGAATATTTCGGACTGCTGGCGGGGGGCTATCTGATGGATTCCGCGCCGCTGCTGCTGCTGGCTTTCGTGGCGGCCTTCCTGCAACGCAACTTCACCCTGTTCCAGTCCGCCATGGACTTGAACGCCCTGCTGGAAACCCGGCTGACGGCCCGAGAGGCCGAGCTGGCGGCGGTCCACGCCCGCGAGCGCCAACTGCTGGACCGCCAGGTGCGCAACGAGGAACGCCACCGCCTGATGCGCGACATGCACGACGGCGTGGGCGGTCAGCTGATGGGCCTGCTTCTGGCGGTCCGTCGCGGCGCGGTGGACCGGACACGAATGGCCGAGAGCCTTCAGGGCGCCATGGATGAAATCCGGCTGATGATCGATTCCGTCGATGCGCCCATCGCGTCCCTGGCGGTGATGCTGGACGTGCTGGAGACACGCATCGCGCCGCGCATCCAGGAGGCGGGCTTCCAGCTGGACTGGCGCCGCGAGGTGTCGGAGGACACAGACCTGCCGCCGCAGGACGTGCTGCAGATCTTCCGCATCCTGCAGGAGGCCGTAACCAACGCCCTGAAACATTCCGGCGGCGACCGCATCGCGATCATCATGTCCGACGCGACGCCCGGCGTGCTGACGCTGGAGATTGTCGACAACGGCAAGGGGATGGACGCCATGACGGGCGACGGACGCGGCCATGGATTGTCCAACATGGCCCAACGCGCCGAAGCGCTGGCCGGACAGCTGACGTTCAGCCCGGATTCCGAGGGGTTGCAGGTGGGGCTGCGGGTCGTGCTGCGCGTGCCCCTGAACCCGGCCGACAACGCCGGGAACAGGCAGGCCGCATGACGCCTCCGGTCGAACCGCGTCGTATCGGCGTGCTGGAGGACAGCGCGCCTGTGCGCGACTACTTCCTGGACATCATAGAAGGCGCGCCCGACCTGTGCCTGTCTGGCGTCGCGGCCCGGCTGGCGGACGCCCCGAATCTGCTGGCCCAGCAACCGCATCTGATCCTGACCGATCTGGGCCTGCCGGACGGCAGCGGCCTGGACTTCATCCCCCGGATCAAGGCGGCGGGCGTTCGATCCCTGGTCATCACCGCCTTTGGCGATCGTGAAACCGTGGTCGCCGCCCTGAGAGCCGGGGCGGACGGCTATCTGCTGAAGGACAGTTCGGGCGAAGCCGTGCTGGACGGCATACGGGCCACCTTGGACGGTGGCGCGCCCATCAGCGCGGCGGCCGCCGTCTTTCTGCTGGACGCGCTGAAGACGCCCGTAGCGGCCGCGCCCGACATCCCGGCGGCAGAGCGGCTGACCCCGCGCGAAACCGATCTTCTGACCCTGTTCTCACGCGGCCACAGCTACAAGTCCGCCGCGCGTGAGCTGGGCATTTCGCCGCTGACCGTGGGCGATCATGTGAAGGCCATCTATCGCAAGCTGGAGGTCAATTCCCGCGGCGAAGCCGTGTTCGCCGCCGTGCAGCGCGGACATCTGAACCTCTGACCCCCATAGCCATGGGACCGCGCCGAGGCGTCGGGCCGACTAGAAGGCCGGGAACGCCCCTCCCCGCCTCTGGCGCCCCTCCCTCCGCAAGGATCAAACATGGCCGTCCGCTCTTTCCTGCCCACCGTCGTCATCACGGCCACTCTGTTGGGCGTCTCGGCCTGCAGCCCGGACGCCGCCACGGAAAAGGCCGAGGCGGCCGCCGCGCCCGTCGTGTCGATCGCCGACACCCTGTCGCCCGAAGACCTGATGCTGCGCGCCCTGGAGTGCCGCCTTTCGCTGATGCGCGCCCGGGCGATCGCCGAACGCCTTCCGGCCGACACGGCCCAGGCCCTGGCCAGCGCGCCGGACAACTCCTTCCTGAAGCTGATCGAACGGGGCGGCGAACTGGGCCTGTCGACCCAGGCCCGGCAAAGCGCGACCAACGCCTTCCGTCACGCCCCGACCGAGAACCAGCCCGTCACCGACGACTACGCCGGCTACATCAAGGACTGCGCCGCCATCGCCACCCGTGCGGCCCAGGCCGTGGCGGAATAACGCCGCCGCCCCAATGACGACCAGTCGGCCGGCCCTAAACCTGCAGGCGTCGCCGCAAGACCGCCGTTCGGCTCTGCTGGCCGGACGGCGGTTTCATGGCCGGATTTCGAGATCCGCCGACGATGATCGAAGCCTGACAGGCGCCCCGGTCTAGGCGCCTCGACAGCGGATCCGCCTCAAGCGGTTTCCACAAGGGTCGCCGGGACGGCCGTGGCCCGCAGCGCCTCGGACAAGGCTGTAAACAGCAAGACCGGATTGACCGGTTTGGCCAGATGCCGGTCGGCCCCCGCGGCTCGGCTGGCGCGCGCATCCTCCGGCATGGCGTTGGCGGTGACCATGATGACCGGCGTAGGCCCGACACCGCGATCCGCTTCCAGGGCGCGAATCCGCCGGGTCGCCTCCAGGCCGTCCATGACCGGCATCTGCACATCCATCAGCACGACGTCGAACCGTTCGTTCGCAAACAACTCCACCGCTTCGGCGCCATTCACCGCCATGACCGATTCGGCGCCGGCCTGGGCCAGCAGCAGTCCCATGACCCGGCGATTGGTCGGATGGTCATCGACCACCAGGATGCGCGGCGCCGTGTCAGCGACCACGTCTTCGGCGCCGATCACCTCTTCCGGGGCGGCAGGCAGCGGCAGACGCACGGTGAAGACCGATCCCTGCCCCAGCGCGCTCTGCACCGATATGTCGCCGCCCAAATTATCCAGCAGCCTGCGGCAGATCGTCAGCCCCAGCCCCATGCCGCCCACCGTCCGCGTGGCCGAGCCGTCCAGCTGTGCGAAATCGCTGAAGATGCGCGTCTGATCGGTTTCGGCGACGCCCACGCCCGTGTCGGCGACGGTAATCACCCCCATGCCGTCGTCCAGCCTCGCCCGCACCGAAACCTTGCCCGTCGGCGTGAAATTGATGGCGTTGAGCAGGAGGTTGGCGACGATCCGTTTCAGCGCCGCGCCGTCGGTCCGCGCCCGTATTCGAATGGACGGGTCGATCTCGATCTCGAGCGCCAGCCCCTTCTGGTCCAGACGCCCCCTGAGGAAATCGACCACCTCGAGGATTTCGCTCGCCACGTCGATGGACTGGATGTCGATGTCCTGAACGTCGCCCTGAATGCGGACGAAATCGAAGATGGTCTTCAGCACGTCTTCCAGCTGACGGGTCGAATCCCCCAGCAGCCGGATCAGGTCGGCCTGACGCGGCGTCGCGCCCGCTTCGGCCGCCAGCACCGCCAGGCCGCCGATGACGCCGTTCAGCGGCGTGCGGATTTCGTGGCTCATATTGGTCAGGAACTCGCTCTTGACCCGATTGGATTCCGCCGCGCGCCCCAGGGCGTCGGCCAGCGATTGACGCAGCCGCAGATTCTCCAGCGCCACCGCCGTCGCCCGGGCGATCGCATCCAGGGCGTCCACCTCCTGCTTGCTGGGCAACCGGGTCTCGGCCCAATAGGCGCCGATGCAGCCGAACGGGTCGCCCCGGCCAACCGGTGTCATCACGCAGCTGCGCACGAAGGTGGCGCGATAGACCTCAAGCGGGATGCGCGGATCCTGATAGACGTCCTCGATGATGACGGTCTGGTCGTGCTGGATGGCCCAGCCCGATATGCAGGCCTCGATGGGAAAATCCCGCCCCTTCCACAGGGGGCCGACGGCGTCTTCGTCCACATAGCGGACGCGATCTCCGTCCTTCAGCACCACCGCCACGCCGTCCGCGCCCGACATCAGTCGCGCCGCGCTTCGAACGATGTCCGCCACTTCTTCACCGGTGGCGGCGCGAGCGATCTTTTCGACCGCATTGGCCAGTTCACTCATGACTCCAGTTCCCCCAACTGGATGCCCCGTTCCAAGGCTCTTGTGGAAAGACCTATCACGACCGTTCCTGACAAGAGGTTTAAGGCGCAACCCTCGCTTGCACCGACATCCGCACTCAAGAATCGCTGTGCGGGGAAAGTGAAAAGTCCGGCCAGGGCGAACAACTGACGTTTCCGTGTTGTTGCACCGCGCCCCTGCCCGACGAGACGCCGATCTGGTGATCCCGGCGGATCTGTGGACGCCCCACCCGGCGAAGATTCACGCGGTTCTGGCCTGAACGCCGCCGGCTATGGGGGCCTTGATGACAGTCGCTGCGAACCCTGACGGTCTTTCACCGAACCGCCGCGACAACTTCACCGAACATGGGGCGAACCGTCACCTTATGGCGGCCTCCCCGTCATATCCCGCCGCTAGGCCAATGGCCGGGCAGTGGGGCGATTTCGCATGGACGGGACATGGTGTTCCGCCGCGCCACCTGTCGTTCAAACAGCGATTTCCAAAAGGTGGATTGAGATGCTCGGCCTTCGCACCAAGACTCTGATGGCGGTCGCCGCCAGCGCCCTGACCCTGGCCGCCTGCGGCTCGGCCGAAGTGGCTTCGCCCGGCGAGGGCGACTTCGGCAATGGCGGCAACAATGGCGGCGGTAACAACCCGAACCCGCTGCCCCCCGGCACGCCCGCCGCTGACTGCCCGACCGGCTTCGCCAACGTCGGCGTGGTCGCCAACGGCACCCTGCGCGCCTGCCAGCTGCCGCAGCAGATCGTGGGCAATCTGACGGTGCCGCTGCGCGCCGGCACCATCTATTCCATCAGCGGCCGCACCGAAGTCGGCACCGATCGCGGCGCCGATCCGAACGCCCCGATCGCCGGCAGCCAGCAAGGCATCCTGACCGTCGAAGCCGGCGTCAAACTGTTCGCTTCGGGCGGCTCGGACTATCTGCTGGTCAACCGCGGCTCGCAGATCTTCGCCGAAGGCACCGCGACCAACCCGATCATCTTCACCAGCCGTCAGAACGTCGAAGGCACCACCACGGCCAACTCTCAGGGCCAGTGGGGCGGCATCGTCCTGGCCGGCCGCGCGCCGGGCGCCGTCTGCCCGGTGGGCGTGACCGCTCCGAACGCCGCCTGCGTCGGTCAGGTCGAAGGCACCAGCGCCAACTACGGCGGCAACAGCCCGGACGACAACTCGGGCCGTCTGCGCTACGTCCAGATCAACTACTCGGGCTTCGAAATCTCGCCGAACAACGAGCTGCAGGCCCTGACCCTGGCCGGCGTCGGCCGCGCCACCACCGTTGAATACATCCAGTCGTACAACAGCTCGGACGACGGCATCGAAATCTTCGGCGGCACCGTCAACCTGCGCTACATCGTCATCAACGGCGCCGACGACGACGGTCTGGATACCGACACCGGCTGGAAGGGCGGCGCCCAGTTCGGCATCATCACCCAGCGTCCGACGGCCGTGACCAACGGCTCGCGCGGCTTCGAATGGTCGGCCGCCCCGTCGGGCACCGCCTTCTATGCCGAACCCAAGGTTTCGAACTGGACCGTGGTCGGCCGCAACGCCGCCGTGGCCGCCGACGCGATCATCACCCTGAACTCGGGCACCAAGCCGACGATCATCAACTCGGTCTTCATCAACCCGACCACCTCGGCCGCCGCCTGCCTGGACATCGACGACGCCCAGACGGTCGCCAACAACCCGGTCTTCCGTTCGGTCTTCTTCTCGTGCTCGCGTCCGTACGAGAACGACTCGAACATCAACGCCGCCGCGACCGAAGCGGTCTTCCTGTCGGCCACCAACACCAACAACACCGCCGCGGGCACCAGCACCCTGACCGCCCCGGCCGGCGCCACGATGCAGAACACCCTGCTGACGTTCATCAACGGCGCCAACGAGACGGCGGTCACCCCGACCAACGCTCCGGCCATCTACAGCTACTTCCAGGCCGTGACCTACATCGGCGCCGTGCGCAACGCCGCCGACACCTGGTACCTGGGCTGGACCTGCGGCCTGCAAGCCGGCTCGAACTGCTGACGACGGAGACGGGCGGCGCGTCCAGGCGATGCGCCGCCCGCCCTTTCTTCGGTTTCTTCCGTCATTTCCTGAAGGCGCAGATCATGAACAGCTTTCGTATGAGCCTGGGCGGGCTCCTCCTGGCCACCAGCGCGCTGATCGCGCCTCAGGCCCTGGCTCAGGCCGCCCCGCAGGCCGCTCCCGAGGCCCAGCAATCGCCGGCCCTCGAACAAACCGCCCAGGTCGACGAGATCGTCGTTCTGGGTCGCAACATTCCTGAACCCAATCGCCAGAGCCCCGAAGTCGCGGCCTTCCTGACCTCGGAAGACCTGCAGCGCACGGGCGACAGCAGCGCCGCCGAGGCCCTGGTCCGCGTGACCGGCCTGTCGGTCGTCGAAGGCCGCTTCGTCTATGTGCGCGGCCTGGGCGAGCGCTATTCCTCGGCCCTGCTGAACGGCTCTCCCCTGCCCAGCCCGGAACCGCTGCAACGCGTCGTTCCTCTGGACCTGTTCCCGTCGGAAATCCTGGGCGGCGTGACCGTTCAGAAATCCTATTCGGTCACCTACCCCGGCGAGTTCGGCGGCGGCGTGATCGACCTGCAGACCATCAAGACGCCGCGCACGCCCTTCTTCTCGATGCAGCTGTCCACGGGCGGCGACAGCGAGACGACCGGCCGCGACGGCCTGATCTACATGGGTTCGCGCACCGACTTCACCGGCTTCGACGACGGTACGCGCGACCTGCCGCTGCCGCTGCGTCTGGCGTTCGGCTCGGGCCGTCGGATCGGCGGCGCCTATGACGCCACCGAACTGCGTCACATCGGCCAGTCGCTGGTCAACGCGCCGCTGCGCCTGCTGCAGAGCGAAGACATCCAGCCCGATTTCGGCGTTCGCTTCACCGGCGGCGGCTCGGTCGAGACCGGCTTCGGCGACCTGGGCGGCGTGTTCGTGGCCGGCTACGGCAACAGCTGGTCGACCCGTCAGGGTGATCGCCAGTCGGGCCGCATCGACGCCGGCAACTTCATCCTGGCCGACGACTTCGACTTCATATCGACCCAGAACGACATCAAGCTGAACGCCCTGGCCGGCTTCAGCCTGACGGGTGAAAACCACACCCTGCGGTGGACCAACCTGTTCGTGCGCAACACGACCAAGGAAGCCCGCACCCAGGCCGGTTTCGACGACGCTTCGGGCGGTCAGCGCCGCACCGACTATACGGAATGGTACGTCCGTCAGCTGTTCTCCAGCCAACTGGCCGGCGAGCATGACTTCATCGACGGCGCGCTGAAACTGACCTGGCGCGCGGCCTATGCGGAAACCTCGCGCGATGCGCCGTACGAGACCCGCTTCGGCTATGGCCAGAATATCGCGGGCGACTGGATCCACGACATCGAGACCAACGCCATCGCGTTCAGCGAGCTGGACGACGAAGTGATCTCGGGCGGCGCCGACGTGGCCTACACCCTGCCGCTGTCGGACTATCGCGAAGCCGTCTTCTCGTTCGGCGTCTCGGCCTATGAGAACACCCGCAGCGCGCAACAGCGGACCCTGCGCTTCATCGCCCCCAACGGCCTGACCCAGGACCAGCTGGAATCGCGCGTCGATTATCTGTTCTCGGACCGCAACATCGGCCCGTACCTGCAGATCGAGGAAATCACCGGCACCAACGGCGCCGCCGCCTTCGACGGCCGCCTGACGGTCAACGCCGTCTATGGTCAGGTGGCGGCCGAGGTGATCCCGCTGGTCAATCTGAACCTCGGCGTCCGCTTCGAGGACGGCGAGCAGGAAGTGAGCCCGCGCGATCTGTTCGGCGGTTCGACCGGCTTCCTGCCGACCCGGATCGAAGAACAGTACTGGCTGCCGGCCGCGACGGTGACCTGGAATTTCGCCGAGGACATGCAACTGCGTCTGGGCGCGTCCAAGACCATCGGTCGTCCCCAGTTCCGCGAACTGGCGCCGCAACAGTACACGGACGTCGAAAGCGACCGCACCTTCATCGGCAACCCGTATCTGGTCGATACCGAGATCACCAACCTGGACCTGCGCTGGGAATGGTATTTCGCCCGCGCCCAGTATGTGACCGCCGGCGTCTTCTGGAAGTCCCTGGACAAGCCGGTTGAATCCAGCGTCATCGACCAGGGCTCGTCGATCTCGCAGACCTTCCTGAACGCGCCCGAAGCCATCGTTCAGGGCTTCGAGATCGAAGCCAAGAAGTTCTTCGAGTTCCCGGATGCGGGCCTGGGCTTCATCGCCGACAAGCGCTGGCTGGTGCAGGCCAACTACACCTTCGCCGACTCTCAGGTGAACGTCGATGCGGGCGACACCGTCATCACCCAGAACAGCCTGGGCGTGGCGCAACCGGCCAGCTTCTACGTCATCGACGGCAGCCGCCTGCAAGGCCAGTCGGAACACGTCGCCAACCTGCAGTTCGGCTGGGAAGACGACCAGGCCCGTTCGCAGGCGACCCTGATCGCCAACTATGTGTCGGAGCGCGTCTCGGCGCGCGGCCGGCCGGGCGAGCCGGACCTGATCCAGGAGCCGGGCGTGTCGCTGGACTTCGTCTACCGCAAGGCGTTCGACATCGGCGAGCGCGAGATCGGCTTCGCCTTCGAAGTCCGCAACCTGCTGGGTGAAGAGTTCCTGGAATACCAGCAGCGCGGCCAGCGGATCATCGTCAACGGTTACGAACTGGGCCGTGGCGCTTCGGTCAGCCTGACCGCGCGCTTCTGATCCAATACGACGGATGGGAGGAGTCGGCGCGCCCCGCCGGCTCCTCCTTTTTTGTTTTTGCGACAGCTTGTCCGTGAACGCGCACAACCGTCACAGACGATTGTCGCCAGCGTCATGCAGCCGTGAAGCCGTGCCCGGACGATTGCTCTAGGCACGCGAGCACGGCCCGTGACGGGCCAGGGTCCAGGACGGACGCGGCATGGTGATCGGGGCGCTCCAAAACACTATCGGGTCGGCCCGTCGTCGGTTGGCCGCGCACCCCCGCGCCCTTCGCACCGGCGTGGAGATCGCCCTGGGCCTGGCCCTGGCGATGCAGGCGGTTCGGCTGGTGCTGATCCTCATCGCGCCGGCCCAGGCGCCGGAGATCGCGGCCCGCGTAGCCCCCGCCCCTGGCGATCTGAGCGTCTTCCAGCGGTTCGATCCGTTCTCGCGCGGCGCGTCCGGCGATGGCGCCGTGACCGCCGCTGCCGGCGGCTATCGCCTGTTCGGCCTACGCCAGGGCGGACCCGGCGGCGGATCGGCCATCATCGCCCTGTCCGACGGGCGTCAGGTTTCTGTCGGCGTCGGCGAAGAGATCGAGCCGGGCGTGGTGCTGAAGGCCGTGGGCGCCGAAAGCGTCACCCTGTCGCGCGGCGGGGCGGACGAAACCCTGGCCTTCGCCGAAGTGCCCGTTTCGGCGCCGGTCGCCGTGGCCGATGACGATCCCGTCGTGGTTCCGCCGACGCCCCAGGTTGCGCCAACCGCCGCCGAAACCCGGCTGATCGATCCGGCGCGACTGGCGGCCCAGGCGGCGCTGCGGCCGCGCCTTCAGGGCGGGCGGGTCAACGGCCTGACGGTGTCGAGGCGCGGCGACGGCGCCGCACTGCGCGCCGCCGGCCTGCAATCCGGCGATGTCATCCTGGCCGTCAACGACACCGAACTGAACAGCCTTCAAAGCCTGAACGCCCTGCGTGGCGAACTGGACGCCGCCCCCACGGCGCGCATCCGGTTCGAGCGCAACGGCCAGGTGCAGACCGTCACCGTAAGGACCGCGCCTTGACCCGTTTCACCCGCAACATCGGCGCCGTCCTGGCCCTGGTCCTGGCCGCCCAGGGGCCGCTGGCCGCCATGCCCGCGATGGCCCAGGAACGTCAGACGCTGAACGTCCAGGGCGCCGACATCCGCGCCTTCATCGCCGACATGGGCCGCTCGACCGGCCGCACCTTCATCGTCGATCCGGCCGTGACCGGCACGGTGACGGTGACCAGCGACCGGCCGCTGAGCCGCGCCCAGATGTTCGAGGTCTTCCTGTCGACCCTGCGGGCCAACGGCCTGGTGGTCACGCCGACGGGATCGGGCGCCTATCGCATCAGCCCGGCCCAGACGGCGGCGCAAGGCCCGGCCACGGTCGGCGCCGAACGCTTCGCCACCGAGGTGTTCCAGCTTCGCCACATCGACGCCGCCTCGGCCGCCGAGACCATCAGGCCGCTGGTGGGCGCGCAGGGCCAGGTGCTGGCCAACCCCGGCGCCAACAATGTGGTGGTGGCCGACTTCGCCGACAATCTGGCGCGCATCCGCGCCCTGGTCGGCCGCATCGACGTGGACCGCTCCAGCTTCCAGATCATCAGCCTGAACAACACCTCGGCGCGCGAGATCGCCGAGGTCATGCAGGCCGCCCTGGCCCCGCCCGGCGGCGGCGGTTCGTCCATGGTCAGCGTCACCCCGGTGCTGAGCGCCAACGCCGTGGTCCTGCGCGGCGACCCGGCCCAGATCGCGCGCATCCAGCCGCTGATCGAAGACCTGGACCGCCGTGCCTCGTCGGCCGGCGATGTGAAGGTCGTCTTCCTGCAACATGCGGATGCCGAGCAACTGCTGCCCGTGCTGCAACAACTGGTGGGCCAGCCGGTCAGCGCCGCCCCGACCGCCGCCCCGCGCCTGTCCAACTCGGCCGCCGGCGCCGCCCAGGAACCGGCTGTCCAGGCCGTGGCGACCTCGGCCACGCCGCCGGCCGGCGCACCGCGCGCGACCATCGCCCGCTTCCCCGGCGCCAACGCGCTGGTCATCGCCGGATCGGCCGACGCCCAGCGCACCCTGGCCGAGGTGATCCGCCAGCTGGACGTACGTCGCCAGCAGGTGCTGATCGAAGCCATTGTGGTCGAGCTGTCCGACACCGCCGTGCGCGAACTGGGCGTGCAATGGCTGGCGGCCGGCGAACAGGGGTTCGGCCTGACCAACTATTCCGACCGGTCCACGCCGCTGGTTCCCATCGCGGGGGGCGCGGCGGCGGGCCAGCTGGACGCCGACGATCCCTTGCGGGAGCAGCTTCAGAACCTGGCTCTGAACAGTCTGATCGGCGCCAACGGCTTTGTCGGCGGCGGCGGCGGATCGTGGGGCGACGGCCTGTTCGGCTTCATCATCAACGCCGCCAAGACGGACCAGGGCTCGAACCTGCTGCAGACCCCGTCGCTGATGACGCTGGACAACGCCGAGGCGACCATACTGGTCGGCCAGGAGGTGCCCGTCACCACCGGCGAGACCATTCTGAACGGCCAGGACAACCCCTTCCGCACGACCCAGCGCCAGGACATCGGCGTCAAGCTGACGGTGCGGCCCCAGATCAACGCCGGCGGCTCCATCACCCTGACGCTGCGCCAGGAGGTGTCGTCGATCAACGGCGTGCTGTCGTCGTCCACCAACGACCTTGTGCTGAACAAGCGCGAGCTGGAGACCACACTGGTGGTCGATGATGGCGACATCGCCGTGGCCGGCGGCCTGCTGGACCAGAACGACCGCATCTCGATCGACAAGATCCCCGGCCTGGGCGACGCCCCGGTGATCGGCGCCCTGTTCCGCTCCAACAGCCGCCAGCGCGGGCGCACCAATCTGATGGTCTTCATCCGCCCGACCATCATCCGCACCGTGGCCGACAGCCAGACCCTGGCCGCCGACCGCTGGGGCTATATGCGCCAACAGCAGGTCACGGCTGATCCGACCCGCGAGCCCAGCCTGGACGAGATGCTGCGCGACTATATGCGCACCCAGCCGCCGGCCGCCCCGCAGGTGGGCACAGCCCCGGTCGCGCCGGTCCAGACCGCGCCCCTGCCGCCCGCGGGCGCGCTGTGATCACCCTGGTGGATCCCACCCTGCCCTACGCCTTCGCCAAGCGGCACGGCGTGGTGGTGCTGGACATGGGCGAGATCGCCGTGGTCGGCCTGCGGCAGGGGGCCGATCCGCTGGCCCTGGTCGAGACGCGCCGCGCGCTGGGTCGGCCTCTTCGGGTCGAAAGCCTGACCCCGGCCGAGTTCGACCGGCGCCTGTCCGACGTCTATGCGGCCGAGGGGCTGGGCGCCGAGGACGACCTGGCCCTGCCGTCGGGGCTGGACGGGCTGGTGGACGACATCCCGGCCGCCGACGACCTGCTGGACAGCGCCGACGACGCGCCAGTCATCCGCCTGATCAATGGCGTCATCGCCGAGGCGGTGCGCCAGGGCGCCTCCGACATCCATCTGGAGCCGTATGAGACCGCCATGCTGGTGCGGCTGCGGGTCGATGGGGTGCTGAAGGAGGCGCTCAGCCTCAATCCGCGCGTGGCCCCTGTGGTGGTGTCGCGCATCAAGGTCATGGCCCGGCTGGACATCGCCGAACGCCGCACGCCCCAGGACGGCCGCGTCTCCCTGGCCCTGGGCGGGCGGACCCTGGACGTGCGGGTCTCGACCCTGCCGTCGCGGGCGGGCGAACGGGTGGTGCTGCGCATCCTGGACAAGACCCAGGCGGAACTGCCGCTGGAGGCCCTGGGCATGCAGGCCGAGGCGCTGGAGGCGTTTCGCGCGGCCCTGCGCGAACCCAATGGCGTGGTGCTGGTCACCGGCCCGACCGGCTCGGGCAAGACCACCAGCCTCTATGCCGGCCTGTCGCTGCTGAACGACGCCACGCGCAACATTCTGACGGTCGAGGACCCGATCGAATACGCCATCGACGGCGTGGGCCAGACCCAGGTGAATCCGCGCGTGGGCATGACCTTCGCCGCCGGCCTGCGCGCCATCCTGCGCCAGGACCCGGACGTGGTGATGGTGGGCGAGATACGCGACACCGAAACGGCCTCCATCGCCGTTCAGGCCGCCCTTACCGGCCATCTGGTGCTGTCGACCGTGCACACCAATGATGCGGCCGGAGCGGTGACGCGCCTGCGCGACATGGGGGTGGAGCCGTTCCTGCTGGCCTCGACCCTGCGGCTGGTGGTGGCGCAACGGCTGGTGCGGCGGCTGTGCCCGCATTGCCGCGAGGCCGAGGTCGCGGACAAGCCGACGGCGAAACTGGTCGGCATCAAGACCGGCAAGACCGTGTGGCGGCCGCGCGGGTGCGACGCCTGCGGACACACCGGCTATGTCGGGCGCACGGGCCTGTATGAAGTGATCCGGGTCGATGACCGCATCCGCCGCCTGATCGCGGCGGGCGCTTCGGAGGACGACCTGGCCGCCGCCGCCTTCACCGACAAGCACGGAACCCTGTCGGGCCGTGCGCGCGATCTGGTGCTGGAGGGCGTCACCTCGATCGAGGAAGCCCTTCGCGTCACCCGTCAGGAGACGACGGCGCCGGAAGAGGCGGCGGCCTGATGGCGGCCTTCGACTATGTGGCGGTGGACGACACCGGGCGCACGGTCACCGGCGTCCTGAACGCTCGCGACGAGGCGGCGGCGCGCACCGTGCTGGATCGCCGGCGGCTGATGACATTGCAGATCGGCCCGGCCAGCGCGGCCCCGGCCAAGGCGCGGACGGATGTCCGCGGCGGCCGTCTGAGCGCGCGCACCCTGGCCCTGACCACGCGCCAGCTGGCGGCCCTGATCGCCGCCACGCCGCTGGAGGAGTCGCTGCGTCTGCTGGCGGCCCAGGCCGAGCGGCCCAGCGAGCGGCGCATCCTGTCGGGCGTGCACGCCGGGGTGCTGGAAGGGCGGCGCCTGGCCGACGCCATGGCCAGCCAGGGCCGGGCCTTTCCGCCGCTGTACCGGGCCATGGTCGCGGCGGGCGAGCGCTCCGGCGCCCTGCAGCCGATCCTGACCCGCCTGGCCGACGGGCTGGAGCGCGACCAGCAGGTGCGGGCCAAGATCCTGACCGCCGTCATCTATCCGGCCGTGCTGGCGGTGGTGGCCTTTGGCGTCATCACCATCCTGATGACCTTCGTCGTGCCCAAGGTGGTCGACCAATTCGCCGACATGAACCAGGCCCTGCCGCTGCTGACCCGCGCGGTGATCGCAGTGTCGGACCTGATGCGGAACTGGGGCTGGCTGATTGTTCTGGCGGTCGCCGCCCTGATCGTCGCCGCCGGCGTTGCTCTAAGGCGGCCCGAACTGCGCCTGCGGTTCGATGCGGCGATGCTGCGGGCGCCGGTCATCGGGCGGCTGACGCGCGACATCCATGCGGCGCGCATGGCCCGCACCCTGTCCAGCATGATCGCGGCGGGCCTGCCGGTTCTGGACGGCCTGACCCTGACGGCGCGCACGGTGCCCAACCGCGCCCTGCGCCGCTCGACCGAGCAGATGGCTGAGGCGGTGCGCGAAGGCGGCGGCCTGTCGGCGGCCATGCGGCGGGCCGAGGTGTTTCCGCCGATCCTGACGCACATGACCGCCTCGGGCGAAAGCTCGGGCCGTCTGGAGACGATGCTGGACGGCGCCGCCGACTATCTGGAGCGCGAATTCGCGGCCTTCACCGCCGTGATGCTGACCCTGCTGGAGCCGGCGATCATCGTCGTCATGGGCGGGGTGGTGGCGGTGATCGTGCTGTCGATCCTGCTGCCCATCCTGCAGATCAACACCCTGGCCATGGGATGAAAACGATGTCCGACCGTACCTCTTCCTACCGCCCTCAAGCAGCAAGCCGCCGTGCGACGCGCGATAGGGCCAACAACCGCCCTCAAGAAGCGAGCGCCCGCGGCGCGAGCGGTAGGGCTAAGAGACAAGGCTTCAGCCTGGTCGAGCTGATGGTGGTGATCGTCATCATCGGCCTTCTGGCGACCGTGGTGGCCATCAACGTCCTGCCCAGCCAGGACCGCGCCATGGTCGAAAAGGCCAAGGCCGACATCGCCACCCTGGAACAGGCCATTGAGACCTATCGCCTGGACACCATGGCCTTCCCCACCGACCAGCAGGGCCTGCAGGCGCTGCGTCGCGCGCCCGCCGGCCTGGCCCAGCCGGACCGCTATCGCCAGGGCGGCTACATCCGGCGCCTGCCGAAAGACCCGTGGGGCAACGACTACCAGTACCGCCGCAACAGCACGCGCGGCGGCCAGTTCGACGTCTTCTCATACGGCGCCGACGGCCGCGAGGGAGGCGAAGGCGATGACGCCGACATCGGCAACTGGGACGCCTGACCACCGCCCTCAAGCAGCGAGGCTCCGCGAGCCGAGCGTTAGGGCGCAAACCTGCCCTCAAGCCGCGAGCGCCCGCGGCGCGCGCGATAGGGCCAGAACCTGCCCTCAAGCAGCGAGCCGCCGCGCGGCGAGCGTTAGGGCGAACAAACAAGGCTTCACCCTGGTGGAGCTGATGATGACGGTCGCCATCATCGGGCTGGCGGCGGGGGCGGTGGTGCTGGCCCTGCCCGATCCGCACCCCTCGGCGTCCCAGGCGGCCGAAGCCTTCGCCGCGCGCCTGGTCCGGGCGCGCGAAGAGGCGGTGCTGTCCAACCGGCCCACGGCGGTCGAGACGACGCGAGCGGGCTATGGCTTTTCCACCTATGACGGCCTGCGCTGGTCGGCCCTGAACGCGGGGCCGTTCAAGGCCCGGGAATGGGACGCGGCGGTGCGGGTCGATCTGGATCGGCCGCTGCGTATCGTCTTCGACCCGACCGGTGCGGCCGAACCGGCGCGCGTGGTGCTGAGCCGCGACGGCCACAGCCGCGCAGTGGTCGTGGACGGCGCGGGCGAGGTGTCGATCCGTGACTGATCGCGGCGGTTTCACCCTGCTGGAGGTTCTGATCGCCCTGGCCGTGTTCGGCCTGGCGGCGCTGGCCCTGCTGAACCTGACGGGCGAGAACACCCGGTCGGCGGCGCGGGTCGAGGCGCGGACCTGGGCCGGGATCGTGGCCGACAATCTGGCGGTCGAGGCGACCTTGACGCCTGCTCTGGCCGAAGGCGCCGCCGAGGGAACGACGCCTCTGGCCGGGCGCAACTGGCGCTGGACCCGCACCGTCGTTTCGACCGCCGTGGGCGACATCCAGCGGGTCGATATCCGCGTGTCCGACGACGACGGTCCAGCGGCCGAGCGTGTCGTGTTCCGGGGGCGGTCGTGATGCGCCGCGCGGGCTTCACCCTGGTGGAGGTTCTGATCGCCCTGGCGGTCTTCGCCCTGATCGGCGGGGCCGGGGCGCTGGTGCTGTCGCAGGCGGTGGACAGCCGGTTCGCGGTCAAGACGGCCTCGGACCGGATCGCCGAGATCCAGCGCGCCCGCGCCCTGATGCGGGCCGACATCGGCCAGGCGGTCGGCCGCCGCACCCGCACCCCCACCGGCCGCCCCCTGCCCCGGCCGATGGTCGCGGGCCAGGCGCCAGGCGAGCCGCTGCTGGTCCTGACGCGTGCAGGCTGGAGCAATCCGGGCGAAGAGGCGCGGCCGTCGCTGCAACGGGTCGAGTATCGTCTGGTCGAAGACCGGCTGGAGCGCCGCGCCTCGCGCTATCTGGACGGGGCGCGGCCGGGGCCGCCCCAGGTGCTGTTCCGCGGCGTGCGTCAGGCGCGGGCGACCTTCGTGCGCGACGGGGTCGAGGCGCCGGCCTATATCGTCTCGCCCGACCGACCGCTGCCCGACGCGGTGAAGATCAGCCTGACGCTGGACGGCTATGGGCCGGTGGATCAACTGTTTCTGGCAGGCCCGGCATGAGGCGGCCGACCGAGCGCGAGGGCATGGCCCTGCTGACCGTGCTGCTGATGGTGGCGGTGATGGCGGCCGTGGCGTCGGTGGTTCTGGACGACGTGCGCTTCTCGATCCGCCGCGCGACCAACGCCGAAATCCAGGCCCAGGCGCAACTGTACGCCGACGGGGCCGAGGCCCTGGCGCGGCGTCAGGTCGGGCGTCTGGTTTCGGCCAATCCGACCCGCACGCCGCTGCAACCCGACTGGAACGGACGGCGGCTGGATTTCCCGACCGACACCGGCGCGGTCAGCGCCGTAGTGCGCGACGGCCAGGGCTGTTTCAACCTGAACAGCGTCGTCTTCGGCCAGGGCGAGGATCTGATCGTCCAGCCCGAGGGCGTGGCGCAATTGGTGGCTCTGGGCCGGGCGCTAGGCGTGGCCGAAGGGCGGATGCGGGCGGTGGCCGACGCCTTGGTCGACTGGCTGGACGCCGACCCGGCCGTGCGCCCCGGCGGGGCCGAGGACGCGCGCTACGCCGGCATGGCCGAACCCTATCGCACCGGCGGGGTGCTGCTGGCCGAAGTCAGCGAACTGCGCGCCATCCAGGGGGTGGACGCCGACCTCTATCGCACCCTGCGGCCCCATGTGTGCGCCCTGCCGGCGGCGCGGCTGTCGCCTGTGAATCCCAACACCCTGACGCCGGACCAGGCGCCGGTCCTGGTCATGCTGACCCAGGGGCGGCTGGGTCTGGCCAGCGCGCGCGCCGTGCTGGCCAACCGACCCGCCGGGGGCTGGACCTCGGCCGACGCCTTCTGGTCGCAACCGGCCATGGCCGCCGCCGCCCCGACGCAGGAGGCGCGCGACCAGATCACCCTTCTGAACACCTGGTTCGACCTGCGCATCGAGGTGCAGCACGCCGGCATGCGCGTGGTCCGAACCGCCTTGATTTCGGTGACGCCCGACGGCGCCGCCCGCACCGCCATACGTCGCTGGACGCCTGAACAATGACCCTGAACCGATTGATCTTGTTGCCGGAATCCTCGTCCCTGCCCGCGCCTTTCCTGGTGTTCGACGCGGCCGGAACGGTGATGGAGCGCGGCCGCCTGTCGCTGGATGCGCCCCAGCCGCTGAATCCCATGCGCACCGTCGCCATCGCGCCGGGCGCCGATGTTCTGGTGCGCTGGCTTGACCTTCCGGCCGGCGGTGCGGCCCAGCAGCGGGCGGCGGCGCTGTGGGCGCTGAAGGACAAACTGGCGACCCGGCCGGAGCGGCTGACCCTGGCCCTGGGTCCGGTGACGGCGGCGGGCCAGCCGCGCCTGGCGGCCGCGGTCGATACGGCCCTGCTGGAGGCGTGGCGCGACCATCTGTCGGCCCTGGGCGCGCCGGCGGACGTGCTGTTTCCCGACAGCCTGATCGCGCCGGAGCCGCATGATGCCGAAGGGGCCACAGTCGTGACCCTGGGCGCCCACAACGCTGTGCGCCTGAACGGATCGGCTCAGACGGTTCAGGCCGATCTGGCGCCCCTGATCGTCGGCGAGCGGCCGGCGTCGATCATTGACGACGAGGCGACGATCCAGGTCCTGATGATCCAGGCGGCGCTGCGCCCGCCGGTCGATCTGCTGGACGCCGGACGCAAGGCGGGATCGGATCGCCGGGGCTGGCTGCGGGCGGCGATTCTGGCGGGGCTGCTGGTGATCTCGCCGCTGGTGCTGATCGGCGCGGCGGGCCTGCGCGACAGTCTGGCCGCCGACCGGGCCGAGGATCAGGCGCGGGCCGCCGCCGTCCAAGCCGCGCCGGACATGGCCGAATCCGACGACCCCGCCGCCGATCTGCTGGAGCGGCTGGAGACGGCCCCGCCCCCCGGCGGCGCCCTGAACGCCGTGGCGGCGATCAGCGCAGGCGTTGAAGGCGTGCCCGGCGCGGCGATCGACAGCCTGTCGCTGGCGCCCGACACCGGCCTGCGGGTCGGCCTGACCTATCCAGCGTTTCAGGATCTGGAGACCCTGCGGGCCGCCGTGGCGCCCATGGGTCTGGCCCTGACCGAACTCAGCACCATCGAAGACGAAGGCCGGGTCGTCAGCGATCTGGTCGTGGAGGCCGCCCGATGATCGGCGCGATTCAGGAATTCTGGCACGGCCGCACCCCGCGCGAACGGGCGATGCTGGCGGTCATGGCGGCGGCGCTGGCGGTCTTCGCGATCTGGCTGCTGATCGTGCGCCCGCTGACCGGCTGGGCCGAGGCGTCGGCGCAGAGGCGTCGGCAGGCCGAGACCGCCCTGGCCCAGGTGCGCGCCCTGCCGCCCGCGCCCGAACGGCACGATGTCGCGGGACTGGAGCCAACCCTGCGCACGGCGGCCCAGGCCCAGGGGCTGGACCCCACCCTGGCCATGTCGGAGGACGGCGGTCTGGGGTTCCGTCTCAGCGGCGTGGCCGCCGGGCCGGCCCTGCGCTGGCTGGCGGCGGTCAAGACCGCCTCGGGCGCCGAACCGCGCCGCCTGTCGATCACGTCTGAAGGCGAAACCGTGTCGCTGGAAGGCGCCTACTGAAGCGTCAGACCAGGCGGCTCTGCACCACGGCGGCGGCGATGAAGCCGGCGAACAGCGGGTGCGGCGCGAACGGACGGCTCTTCAGCTCGGGGTGATACTGGACGCCGATGAACCAGGGGTGGTCCGGCCGCTCGACCGTTTCGGGCAGGACGCCGTCCGGCGACAGGCCGGCGAAGCGCAGGCCCACGGCCTCCAGCGCCTCGCGATAGTTGATATTGACCTCGTACCGGTGGCGGTGCCGCTCGGAAATCGCGGTCGTGCCATACAGTTCGGCGATCTTCGATCCGGCCACCAGGGTCGAGTCATAGGCGCCCAGACGCATGGTGCCGCCCAGGTCGCCGCCCTGCTGGCGCAGCACGCGCTGATTGCCCTGCGTCCATTCGGTCATCAAGCCGACGACCGGCTCGGACGTCGGGCCGAACTCGGTCGATGACGCCTGGGGCAAGCCCGCCAGATGCCGCGCCGATTCGATCACCGCCATCTGCATGCCGAAGCAGATGCCGAAATAGGGAATGCGCCGCTCGCGCGCGAACCGGGCGGCCAGGATCTTGCCCTCCGAACCGCGCTCGCCGAAGCCGCCCGGCACCAGGATGGCGTGGGCGCCCTGCAGCCGCGCCTCGCAGGCCTCGCGGTCGCCCTCGAAGGTCTCGGCCTCGACCCAGTCGATATTGACCTTGATCCGGTTGGCCACGCCCCCGTGATGCAGGGCCTCGATCAGGGACTTATAGGCGTCCTTCAAGACCGTATATTTGCCGACCACGGCCACGGTGACCTCGCCGTCGGGGTTCAGGCGGCGATCGACGATCTCGGTCCAGCGCGACAGGTCCGGCGCCGGGGCGTCGGTCATGCCGAAATGGGCCAGAACCTCGGCGTCCAGCCCCTCGCTGTGATAGTCCAGCGGCACGGCGTAGATGTCGGCGCTGTCCATCGCCTGGATGACGCCGCTTTCGCGCACATTGCAGAACAGGCCGATCTTGCGCTTCTCGTCGGCCGGGATCGGCTGTTCGCAACGGCACAAAAGGATGTCCGGCTGGATGCCGATGGAGCGCAGCTCCTTGACCGAGTGCTGGGTCGGCTTGGTCTTCATCTCGCCGGCCGTCTTGATGAACGGCAGCAGGGTCAGGTGGACAAAGCACGACTGGCCGCGCGGCAGGTCCTGGCCCAGCTGGCGGATGGCCTCAAAGAAAGGCAGGCCCTCGATGTCCCCGACCGTGCCGCCGATCTCGACCAGAACGAAGTCGGCGTCCTCGCCATCGTCGGCGATGGCGGGCGTCAGGACGAACTGCTTGATCTGGTCGGTGACGTGCGGGATCACCTGGACCGTGGCGCCCAGATAGTCGCCGCGCCGCTCCTTCTCCAGGATGGTCGAATAGATGCGGCCGGTGGTGATGTTGTCGGACTTGGCCGCCGAGACGCCGGTGAACCGCTCATAGTGGCCAAGGTCCAGGTCCGTCTCGGCCCCGTCGTCGGTCACGAAGACCTCGCCGTGCTGATACGGGCTCATCGTGCCCGGATCGACGTTCAGATAGGGGTCCAGCTTGCGCAGACGGACGGTGTAACCGCGCGCTTGCAGAAGCGCGCCGAGAGCGGCGGAAGCGAGGCCTTTTCCCAATGAGGAAACCACGCCGCCAGTGATGAACACATAACGGGCCATGGGAGATCACCCTACCGCCGATTCGGCGGCCGTACGCTGGAGACTTTGAGGGCGGGAGAAGAAGCCGGGGATAACCGCCCCGGCCATGGTTACTGGGCCGCCGGCAGGCTGGCTTCCAGATCCTCCAGCGACGGCGTGGCCTTCTCGGCCGGGGCCGGTTGGGCGGGCGCTTGCGGCTGGGCGGCGGCGGGCTGTTGCTCATCCAGCGCCAGGGCGCCCACGGCGTCGGCGTCGACCACCGAACGGGTGGTGCGCGTCATATTGCCCGCGATCGTCAGGCCGATGGCCAGAACGAAGAACAGCGTCGCCAGGATCGAGGTGACCCGCGTCAGCAGATTGCCGGCGCCGCGCGCGGTCATGAAGCCCGAAGGCCCCCCGCCCATGCCCAGCGCGCCGCCTTCAGAGCGCTGCAGCAGGATCACCGCGGTCAGGGCGATCGAGACAAGGATCATGGCGACGAGAAGAATGGTCTGGAGCATGGCGGCTTACATGTGGGCGCGGGCGCGCCGATCAAGCGGCGGCCTCTATCATTGTTGCGTCGGCGGGGCAACGCGCCCCGCGCCAACGGCGATCAGACGGCCCGGATAATGCCCAGGAAGTCCTGCGCCTTCAGCGAGGCGCCGCCCACCAGCGCGCCGCCGACGTCCTGAACCGCCAGGATTTCGGCCGCGTTCGACGGCTTGACCGAGCCGCCGTACAGGATCGGCGCGGTCTTTCCGCCCTCGCCCAGCCGCACGATCATGGCGGCGCGGACGGCGGCGTGAACCTCGGCGATCTGGTCCAGTGTGGGCGTCAGGCCCGTGCCGATGGCCCACACCGGCTCATAGGCGACGGCGAAGGCGCGGCCCGCCAGGGTTTCGGGCAGAGAGCCGAACACCTGTTCCGTCACCACGCTCACGGCGTCGCCCGCCTCGCGCTGGGCCAGGGTTTCGCCGACACAGATGATCGGCTCCAGACCGGCGGCCAGCGCCGCCTCGACCTTGGCGGCCACATCGGCGTCGGTCTCGCCGAAACCCTGGCGGCGCTCCGAATGGCCCAGGATCACCAGACGCGCGCCCGCATCGGCCAGCATGGCCGCCGAGACCGAGCCGGTATAGGCGCCCGCCGCCTGGGCGTGACAGTCCTGTCCGCCGATCTCGACCGCCCCGTCCTTCAGGCGCCAGGCCATCTGGGCGATCAGGGTCGCGGGCGGGCACAGGGCCACGCGGCAATCGGCCGCCTGGGCTTCCAGCGCGGATTTCAGGGCGGCGGCTTCGTCCAGATCGGCGGCTAAACCGTTCATCTTCCAGTTGCCGGCGATCAGCTTCACGGTCTGTTTCATGGGGCCTGTCTAGGCCGCGGCGCCGCGCAAGCCAAGTTGCAGAAGGTCGCGCCGTCTTGCGGTCACAGGTGCAGCCCCTCTATAGGCACAGACGGCGATTTCCGCCGCGAGCCCAGGTTCATCGATGATCACCCATTTCCGCAATTTCGCCCGCTCCAAATGGGCCATCGGCCTGTTCGGCCTGCTGATCCTCAGCTTCATGATCGTCGGCTCGCAGATGGACGTCTTTTCCAGCCTGGGGGCCAAGAACGTCGTGGACGCGGGCAACCGCCACATGACGCCCGCGCGGTTCCGCGCCGATTTCGACCGGGTGCGCGAGAACCTGCAGGAACAGGCCGGACGGCCGGTTTCGACCCAGGACATGGTCAATGAGAATCTGCATGTCCGCTTCCTGGAAGGCCGGACCCGCGAGCTGGGCTTCCTGTCGTGGGCCTGGGATGCGGGCCTGCGTCCGGGCAAGGCGCTGATCGTCAAGAAAATCCGCGAAATTCCGGCCTTCTTCAATCAGGTGACCGGCCAGTTCGACCAGGCGCTGTACGAACAGACCGTGATGCAGCGCGGCGCCACGCCGGCCGAGATCGAACAGGACTTCCGCGACCAGGCGGCGGTCGAGCATTTCGGCGCCGCCCTGTACGCCGGGGCGCGCCTGCCGCGCATCTACGCCGCCGTTCTGGCCAACCAGGCGCGCCAGTCGCGCGACGGGCGCTGGTTCACTGTGACCCAGGCCATGGCCGGGTCGGCCGCGGCCCCGACCGACGCCCAGCTGACGGCCTATATGCAACGCAACGCCGCCCAGCTGCGCCGGCCCGAGTTCCGCATGGTCTCGCTGGTGCTGTTCTCGCCGGACCGCGCGCAACAGAATGCGGCCATCAGCGAAGACAAGATTCGCGAGCGCTTCGAGTTCCGCAAGGCCGCCCTGTCGCAGCCCGAGAAACGCAGCTTCGTCACCCTGACCGCCCCGACCCAGGACGTGGCCGCCCGCGTGGCCGCCGCCCTGAAGGCCGGCCAGTCGCCCGAAGAAGTCGGCCGCGCCAACAACATCCGTCCGGCCGTGTTCGACGCCTCGCCGCGCACCGCCCTGGGCGACCCGGCGGTGGCCGCCGCCGTGTTCGGCATGACCGCCGGCCAGGTGTCGGACCCGATCCAGGCCCGCGTCGGTTTCGCCGTGGCAAAGCTGAACTCGGTCACGCCGGGTCAGGACGTGACCCTGGACGGCGTTCGCGACGCCATCGTCGCCGAGCTGCGCCAGGAAGAGATGCGGGCCAAGACCTATGAGGCCGTCGAGGCCTATGAGCGCGCGCGCTCCGAAGGCAAGACCATGGCCCAGGCCGTGCAACAGGTGGGCGCGCGCATCATCCAGCTGCCGCCCTTCACCCAGGAAGGCCGCATGCCCGACGGCCAGCCGATGAATGCGCCGGAACAGGTTCTGACCACCGCCTATTCCCTGGGCAAGGGCGGCGAATCCGATGTCATCGACGCCGGTCAGGGCCAGTATTTCGTGATCCGCCTGGATGAAATCCGCGCCGCCCAGTTGCCGGCCCTGGCCGACATCCGCGGGCCTCTGGCCCAGCGCTGGACCGCCGAGGAGAACGCCCGCCTGCTGGCCGCCAAGGCCGACGAACTGGCCCGCCGCATCCGGGGCGGCCAGGACATCGCCGCCGTCGCCGCTTCGGTCGGCGCCAGCGTGACCACCCGCACCGGCCTGGAGCAATCCGCCGCCACCCAGGAACAGATCGGCCAGGGCGCCCTGGGCGGCCTGTTCGGCAACGGCCGAGGCCAGGTCTTCGTCGAGCCTCAGGCCAACGGCGCCACGGTCATCGGCCGCGTGGACGGCATCCACGCCGCCACCCCGGCCCTGGCTGCGCCCCTGGGCGAACAGGCCCGTCCGCGCCTGACCCGCGAATATATGGAAGCCTTCCTGGACCACGCCATGAGCATGGCCGCCAACCGCGTGAAGGCCCGCAACGATCCGGCCGTGGCGCTTCAGGCCCTGGGCATCGAGGCGCCCGCCGCCGCCGCGACCCCGGCCGCTCCCGCCGCCCCGGCGCGATGACCGACGATCCGCGCGGCGCCTTTCTGGCCGGCCTGACCGCCGGCCGGCCCCAGGTCGTCGTGCGGCGTCTGATCGACGATCTGGAGACGCCCGTCTCGGCCTTCCTGAAGGTCGGGCACGGCCGCCCCTACGCCTGTCTGCTGGAATCGGTGGAAGGCGGGGCGGTCAAGGGGCGCTATTCGATCGTCGCCCTGGACCCCGACGTGGTCTGGCGCTGTCGTGACGGCCGGGCTGAAACGGCGCGCGGCGCGGCGATCGCGCAAGGCCGCTTCACGCCCGAAGACGCCCCGGCGCTGGAGTCTCTGCGCGCCCTGATCGCGGCGGGCCGGTTCGATCTGCCCGACGATGTTCCGCCGATGGCCGCCGGCCTGTTCGGGGTGTTCGGATACGACATGGTCCGGCTGCTGGAGCCGCTGGGCGCGCCCAATCACGATCCGCTGGACCTGCCGGACGCGGTGCTGTGCCGCCCGTCGCTGGTGGCGGTGTTCGATTCGGTGCAGCACGAGATCGTCCTGGTCGCCGCCGCCTATCCCGACACGGGCGATGCGCCCGAAGCGGCCTGGGCCGCCGCCGTGGCCCGGCTGGACGCCTTTCAGGCTGCCCTGCGCCAGCCCCTGCCCGCCACCGCCGCCCCGACCAGCGGCGACGCGCCCGACGCGGTGCCCGACTTCGCCTCGGCCGTCGATCAGGCCGCCTTCGGCGCCATGGTGCAGCGGGCCCAGGATTACATCGCCGCCGGCGACATCTTTCAGGTGGTGCTGAGCCACCGTTTCGCCGCCGACTGGTCCGGCGATCCCTTCGCCTTCTATCGCGCCCTGCGGCGTCAGAACCCGTCGCCCTATCTGTTTTTCCTGGACGGCGGCGGCTTCCAGCTGGCGGGGTCCAGCCCCGAGATCCTGGTGCGGCTGAAGGACGGGCGCGTGACCATCCGTCCCCTGGCCGGCACCCGCCCGCGCGGCGAAACGCCGGAGGCCGACCGGGCGCTGGAGGCCGAACTGCTGGCCGATCCCAAGGAACGGGCCGAGCATCTGATGCTGCTGGACCTGGGCCGCAACGACGTGGGCCGCGTCTCGGCGCCCGGCTCGGTTCAGGTGACCGAAAGCTTCGTCGTCGAACGCTACAGCCAGGTGATGCACATCGTCTCGAACGTCCAGGGCCGGGCCGATCCGGCCATCGACGCCGTGGACGCCCTGCTGGCCGCCCTGCCCGCAGGCACGCTGTCGGGCGCCCCCAAGGTGCGGGCCATGGCCATCATCGACGAACTGGAGACCGAAAAGCGCGGCGTCGGCTATGGCGGCGGGGTCGGCTATATCTCGGCCGACGGTCAGGCCGACATCTGCATCGTCCTGCGCACCGCCCTGTTCGCCCATGGCCAGGCCTTCGTCCAGGCGGGCGCCGGCGTGGTGGCCGACAGCGATCCGGCGGCCGAATATGCGGAAACCGTGGCCAAGGCCCGCGCGCCCATGCGGGCGGCGGCCGAGGCCTGGCGTTACGGCTCGAACGGCTGAGAAACAGCGGCGGGCGCGCCGGTCACGCCCGGCCCCAGGATCACCGCCCCGGCCATCAGCACGGCGGCCGAGGCGCACAGACCGGCGGCGAACAGCGCGCCCCATGGGCTGGCGGCCCGCGCTTCGGGCGCGATCAGCAGGCTGCGGGCTTTGGCGACGGCGTCGGTCATGGCGGCGATTCCCCTTCGCCCCCGAATGTCACAGCCGGAAGGTTAACCAGACCTTTCCGCGCCATCAGCGCTTGGCGCGCCCGGCGGCCGGTCGTAAGACCGCCGGATGATCCTGGTCGTCGATAACTACGACAGCTTCACATACAACCTCGTCCACTACCTCGCGGAGCTGGGCGCGACGACGCATGTGGTGCGCAACGACGACCTGAGCGTCGAACAGGCCTGGTCGCTGAAGCCCCAGGCGGTGCTGCTGTCGCCCGGCCCGTGCGCGCCGGACCAGGCGGGCATCTGCCTGCCGCTGATCCAGACCGCGGCGGCCGACATGCCGATCCTGGGCGTCTGTCTGGGCCACCAGGCCATCGGCCAGGCGTTCGGCGGCGATGTGGTGCGGGCCAAGACCCTGATGCACGGCAAGACCTCGCCGATCGAACATGGGGGCCAGAGCCTGTTCGCCGGCCTGCCCTCGCCCTTCACCGCCACCCGCTACCATTCCCTGGCCGTGCGGCGCGAAACCCTGCCCGACGTGCTGGAGGTCACCGCCTGGACCGCCGATGGCGAGATCATGGGCCTGCGTCACCGCACGCGGCCGATCCACGGCGTCCAGTTCCACCCCGAATCCATCGCCACCGAACACGGCCACGCCATGCTGGCCAACTTTCTGGATCTGGCGGGCGTCGAGCGCCGGAAAGCCGCCTGAGGTGTCGGACGGGGTCAAGCCGCTGCTGGCCAAGCTGGTCGACGGCCGGGTGCTGACGACCGAAGAAGCGCACGCCTTCTTCGCCGCCTGTCTGAGAGGCGAGCCGACGCCGTCCCAAGTGGCGGCCGCCGTCACCGCCCTGCGCATCCGGGGCGAGACGGTGGACGAAATCGCCGCCTTCGCCATGGCCATGCGCGACGCGGCCCTGAGGCTAGACCACCCCTACGAAACCATCGACACCTGCGGCACCGGCGGCGACGGGGCGCACACCTTCAACATCTCCACCGCCGCGGCCCTGGTGCTGGCGGGCGCCGGCGTGAAGGTGGCCAAGCACGGCAACCGCGCCCTATCGTCCAAATCGGGATCGTCCGACGTGCTGTCGGCCCTGGGTGTGAACCTTCAGGCCAGCCAGGCGCAGCAGCTGCGGGCGCTGGACATGGCGAACATCGCCTTCCTGTTCGCTCCCGCCTATCACGGCGCCATGCGCCACGTCGGGCCGGTGCGGGCCGAGATCGGTTTCCGCACGGTTTTCAATCTTCTAGGGCCGCTTTCCAATCCGGCGTCTGCAAAGCGTCAGGTGATGGGCGTCTATGATCCGCGCCTGTTGGAGCCGTTGGCCCAGGTGCTGGGGCGGCTGGGCGCGGTGCGGGCCTGGACCGTGCATGGCCAGGGTCTGGACGAACTGACCACCACGGGTCCGACCGAGATCGCCGAATGGCGCGACGGGGCGGTGCGACGGTTCTCGGTCACGCCAGAGGATGCGGGCCTGCCCCGCGCCGACATCGCGGCCCTGCGCGGCGGCGATGCGGAAGAGAACGCGGCGGCGCTGAACGCCTTGCTGGATGGGGCGACCGGCGCCTATCGCGACATCGTGCTGTTGAACGCCGCCGCCGCCCTGCTGGTCGCCGATCGCGCCGAAGACCTGGCCCAGGGCGCGCGGATCGCAGCCCAGGTCATCGACGACGGACGCGCGCGGGCCGCTCTGGACGCCCTGGTCGCGGCCACCAACACCCCGGTCGAGGAGATCGAACCTTGAACGACATCCTGGCCCGCATCGCCGCCTACAAACGCGAAGACGTCGCCGCCCGCAAGGCCGCCCGGTCGCAAGACGCCGTCGAGGCCGCCGCGCGCCACGCCTCGCCCCCGCGCGGGTTCCGCGCCGCCCTGGAACAGGTCAATGAGACCGGCCGCACCGCCCTGATCGCCGAAATCAAGAAGGCCAGCCCGTCCAAGGGCCTGATCCGCGCCGACTTCGACCCGCCGGCCCTGGCCCAGGCTTACGAACGCGGCGGCGCGGCCTGCTTGTCGGTGCTGACCGACGGCGCCAGCTTCCAGGGCGACGACGCCTTCCTGACCGCCGCGCGCGAGGCGGTCGCCCTGCCCTGTCTGCGCAAGGACTTCCTGGTCGATCCGTGGCAGGCGGCCGAGAGCCGGGCCCTGGGCGCCGACTGCATCCTGATCATCCTGGCCATGGTGGACGACGGCCTGGCCGCCGAACTGCTGGCCGAGGCCGAGCGGCTGGGCATGGACGCCCTGGTCGAGACCCATGACGAGACCGAAATGGCCCGCGCCTGCGCCCTGGGGGCCGATCTGGTCGGGATCAACAACCGGTCGCTGCGCA
>ENA-UOUJ01000212-UOUJ01000212.1-activated-sludge-metagenome-genome-assembly--contig:-NODE-212-length-47687-cov-3.953456_pt1 | contig 47687 bp, 48 predicted proteins | sample MGYA00249839_ERZ747224 | MGnify/ENA primary metagenome ERZ747224 (study PRJEB28782, sample SAMN03220277) | activated sludge metagenome | biome: wastewater; feature: sewage sludge; material... | reverse complement strand
AAATAACTCAAATCCTCTACTTTTAAACACTACGAATTAGAGGGAAGCCTACAGCTTAACTTGCATGGATGTAAATTTCAAAAGCATTTAACCACTAATAAAACACTATGGAATTTGGTAAAGTTGATGCTTCTCAATTAGACCTCATTGATTTCAAACTTCCTCCTGACCCAACGGAAACGAAAGAAGTGCTGGCAAAAGGAAAGGGAAAAACGAAGTTCTACATTGGCTGCGCGAAGTGGGGACGAAAGGACTGGGTTGGCAAATTGTATCCACCCAAAACAAAAGAGAAAGATTTTCTACACTACTATTCTACCGTTTTCAACTCTATAGAATTCAACGGCACTTTCTACAATGCCAAAGCCGAAAACATTCGGAAATGGTATGAGCAAACCGTAGAGGAGTTTATTTTCTGCCCAAAGTTTACGCAGACTATTACGCACCTGAAACGCCTGAAAAATACAGAGAAGGAAGTGGATGATTTTTTGCAAGCCATCAGTGAATTCAAAGAAAAATTAGGACCTGTTTTTCTGATGCCACATCCCCAATTCGCAACTAAAAATCTGGAGACACTCGAAGTGTTTATCAATAATATTCCCACAGACATTGATCTCTTTCTTGAATTGCGTAATGATAGTTGGTATGAGAATGGTTACAACAAAGAGCTATTCAGTTTCTTAAAAAAGAATAAGAAAGGCACTATTATTACCGATGCTGCGGGTGCCAGAAACTTCGTTCACATGCACCTTACCACGCCTCAATGTTTCATTCGGTTTGTAGGTAATGCACTTCATAAAACCGATTACGAACGGATTGACGATTGGGTAGAGCGCATCAAACAATGGATGGAAGCTGGTCTGGAAAAATGCTATTTTTTCATGCACCAACATGAAGAATTACATTCGCCAGCGCTCATAAAATATTTCATTGAACAACTTAATGCGCGCTGTGGCACCAACATCAAAGTGCCGGAAATGCAATCAGAATAGAAAGCCTGAATTACTTTCAACCGATCCGCAACAAGAGTTTTTTATTTCTTTACAATAATGCTTTTGTAAATGCCATTTGCGAGGTAGGTTTTTTTCTTATTTTAGCAACAATGGTATGGAGTTGTGGTAAGACCTTGAAAACATTTTTCCTTTTCATTTTTACAATTTTTTCAGCACATGCTTATGCTGAGGTTCCTTATGTTTTAGAAAGGGAATTTAAGATCTGTACACAACGAAGTTTTTCGGAAAAACAATTTCTTCGTTTCTATCATGTTCTCGATTCACTGGAAAATGCTTCTATAGATTTTTCAGAATTCAAGAATTATAAAGCCTACACATCCTCTATCAATAATCTGCTCAATTCCACCAATTACTATCAGAAAGGAATTGCTTATCGGTTGGTGGCTTCATTGAAAGATAAAGAGTTTAATACCCTGCTGCTGGAGCGGATGAAGATGGAAGACAATAAATTTTTGCGCACACTAAATGCTGCCGCAATAATGAAGTTGATGCCTACACAAACCACAGTGGCATTCGATTATCTGGTAGATTGCGAAGACTTTGCCAGTAGCCCGCTATTGCCCGTGTACCTTACTATGGACGAAAAGAGCATCATTAAAACCGGCTATGCACGCCTTAACGACAGCCGTTTGCGTGCGAAGGTTTTTGCTTTGCAAACCATTGCACGATTTGATACGAATCCAAAAGTTGAAGAGCTGATAATAAAATCGCTGAAAGAATGGGATTTGAACATTAAGGGCTATGCGATCGTAGCATTAAGTGTGTACAAGCGCGGACATTACAAAGCGATCCTTTCTCCCTACCTTAAAGAAACGCAACTGCGAGAAGTAATAATTGAGACACTCGAAAAAAGCGCCGTTGAAGAAGATATTGTTTTCGCAGAGCAGTTAAAACGAAAGAAATAGCGCGTCTTTTCTTGGATGAAAGCAAAAGAAAGCCGGGATAATTTCCCGGCGCATTTATTTATGTTGCATCAACTTATCGAGTGTCATTTGTGCCAGCGGATGATAGTTCATTCTGTATTTCTGATAAATTGTTTTTGCCATTTCCTGCTTTCCTGTTTTCATCATTTCATTATACAGCGGCTCCAAAAATTTTCTTCTTCCTACCTGACTTAAAAATTTTTCCATTGCAGGGTAAGCTGGTTTATAATCCGCAGTAACGGATATAACAAACCACAGGTCTGCAATCTCACTGTTTCCGCTTTGCGTGAAATGAAAAACATCGTCTAACGCTTTCATTTGTTCTTGCGTTAAAGGTTTGGGCAGCTTGCGTAAAAAATGTAGCCATTCATGTGTTGTCCAATCTTTCGTGGCAAGTTGCGCAGGTGTTGTGCCAGATAAAAATTTTTCGCGCTCACTGTTGACTTTGCTAAAACGTGCCTGATCTGCGCGAGGTGCATTAGATGGAATACCAGGTCCGTAAACCCAGGCATTGATGTTCAGTTTTTGTTCCAGTTCTTTATCTCCTTTTATAAGGTTTGCATTGAGGTAAGAAAGAAATTGTGTGGTATGAATTGTTTTGAAAGCATGCTCATCAAAGTATTTTCTTAGAAACTGATCGAAGCGTTCCCGACCAACATTGTTCTCAATCAATTTTAAAAACAAAGCGCCTTTTTCGTAAGCAATATCGGTAAGTCCTTCATCAGGATCACGGCCGGTAAGATCAAGTTTTAAGTAGGTATCCTTGCTATCTTTTCCCAGGTCTTCGACGGCAGCTTCTAAATCCTGATAGCCAAGTTCCCAAAGCATATCCGAATAGCTTTTATCATTCATCGCTTCAGAAATTCTTCGTTCAAAATAAACCGTAAAACCTTCGTTCAGCCAGAAGTCATTCCATGTTGCATTGGTTACAAGGTTACCGCTCCAGTTGTGTGCTAACTCGTGTGCAATAAGATTTACCAAAGAACGATCTCCTGCAATAATTGTTGGCGTGGCAAACGTAAGCTTAGGATTTTCCATACCGCCAATAGGAAAACCAGGCGGCAATATCAGCACATCATATCTTCCCCAGCGATATGGTCCATAAATTTTTTCCGCAACCTTCACCATCGTTCCCATATCAGCAAGTTCGTAGGCGGCTTTGTCGAGCATGTTAGGTTCAGCATAAACACCAGTGCGTTCGTCAACAGATTTAAAACGAAGATCTCCAACAGCAAGCGCCATCAGATAAGCAGGAATCGGTACCTCCATTTTGAAATGATAGATGCCGCTATCATTTATCTGCTGCGGGTTTTCAGCGCTCATTAAGGCAAGCAGTTTTTTAGGAACCTGCACTCGGGCATTGTACGAGAAGCGAATGCCGGGTCCATCAGCACACGGAATCCATGAACGCGCGTAAATACTTTCTGATTGCGTATAAAGAAAAGGCTGTGTTTTGCCCAATGTTTGTTGCGGGGTGAGCCATTGCAATGCACGCGGGTTCTTACCTGTTTTATAATAGATAGCAACCTTGTTTGAATTTTCTTTGATGGGAAGAGACAAAACACTTCCAAGATGCTCCACCATATTTCCTAAAGAAAAACCTGTTTTCTGTCCGTCAAGCACCACACTGTCAATGGTCAGATCGTGTGTGTCGAGTTTCAGTGTGTCTTTCTTATTTACATTTTCTATCGTCCAGATAGCGCTTCCTGAAATTTGCTTCTGGTCAAAGTTTACATGGATGTCGAGGTCGAGATGCTTTACATTGATGACATCTGCGTTCGACTGTGTGTGCAAGTCTTTTACAACCGTAGTATCGGGTGCTTCTAATGTTTCATTTGTTGCGCTTTGATTAGTGCAAGATGCAAGCAATAAGATAGATGCAAGCGCTAAGAGTTGTGGTTTCATTCTTTCTTTAATCTATAGTTTTTGTAATCCAGTTGATGAATAATCCGGTGAGAATGGTTAAGCCAAAGCTGAGTAAAGTTCCGATCAAAACGTATTCCGTATGTCCTTTATCACGACCTTCTTTCAGATCGCCAAAACGAAAAACTGACTTTGCTGCGAGGAGAAAACCAACTGCGCCAAATTGCTGAATCAAAACAAAACTAAGCACTAACACACGCTCGATGATGCCTATCCATCTACCGGCTTTGTAAAGTTTCTCACGCTCTGGCGGAATGTCTTTTCGCCATTGCTTAGTAGCAAAAGAAATAAGCTTAGGATAAAGCGCTACAACGAGAAGAAACCCGAAAGATCGCCACCAATAAATTTCATTCTCTAGCAATTTTGAAAACTCATAAACCAGATCTGTCTGAGATATTATTGCTACACCCAAAAAAATAATAAGCAAATGCAATAATTGGTCAACGATAAAAGCTATAAGGTCATTTCTTTTGAGATAAGATTTTAAACCGTCCAAAGTCAAATGGCCTAAACCAATAACAACAGCCAGCCACCAGCCAATACTTGCAGTAAAGATCAATGCTATCAGCACATGAATCAATGCGTGAAAATACAGGTAAGGCGAACGAAAATGTTTTTCATTGCGCGATTGCACCCATTTGCCGGGTTGCAAAATAAAATCGCCGATAACGTGCAGGGTAAATAATTGGGCAACAAGCAACCAATTCACTTTACTTCGTTTTTGAGAAAGATAATGCTTGTTGACTGAAATACTGCTCCCAATGTCTGATGGCAGACCAGTTGGCTGCGCTTAACCGCTTATGAACCGCAGACTGTGTGATACCGAAACGCGCAGCAAGTTGCTCCTGCGTTTCCTGATAAAGCAAGGCGTAATAAATACTTTCCGCACCGATGGCTGTCCACCGTTGAAGAATGATATCTGCAAGAATACACTCGGTTTCTAATTGTGCATTCCACTTTTCATCAAAAGTTCTTATGCCGAGTTTCGGGGTTTCTTTCGTTTTCAGTTCATCAAGCAACAAGCCTGAATATTCAAACGCTTTGCCCGATGAAGTTGTAACCTTTGCTCCTTTATGTGCGATGTTGCCTATACCGATGGCGATTCTTATGTCCCAGGTTTTTCCATTTTCCTGTACCGACTGAATAGCAGCCTTCCATATTAAAGCAACCCGCAAAGACAATTCAGGAGGAACAATTGCCTGAAAGCTATCGCCTCTATAAAATTCAAAGGTTTTTTTCCTTCTGAAAAGTACCTTCTCTATTCCTTTTGCAATATCACGTAGTGTTTCCTCCAGTTGTTTAGGTTTAATCTTCCGCGATGCAACTATATCTGCCGTGATGACCGCCTGGTTTTCCATAACTGCGAATATAACCTTATAATGGAATAATGAACGAATATTCCATTATAATGGAATAATTGGCAAATATAACCTTATAATGGAATAATGAAGTAACTGAAATGTAATGACAAAAATCATCATTATGCCTGGTGTGCGTTATTGCTAATGCTTTCCACCTCTACTATTTTGCACCTGTGAACGCAACTATCAATACAACGCTCAAATACCTGCTACTAATCTTAGTCGGATCATTGCTGTTATTCTTCGGCAAAGCACTTTTCATCCCCATGTTTTTTGGCTTGCTCGTTGCCATTGTGGTTTACCCCGTGTGCAAGCGCATGGAGGAAAAAGGAATGAGCAGAAGTTTTTCTATTGGTGTGCTTTTAAGCATCGTAACAGTAACAGGTGCTGCCTTACTCTTTCTCTTGTTTGTGCAAATACAGATGTTTCAGAAAGATGTTCCTGAGATAAGCGCCAAGTTAAAACCTCTCCTCAATTCGTTCCAACTTTGGATTGATACAAAGTTTTCGATCACAATTTCAACACAGGACGAATGGCTCCATGCGAGCTTTCAAAACGTATTTAACAATGCCGGAGCCATACTAAGCCGTACCATCAGTAATACCATTGCTACGCTATTCATGTTCTTCATGATTCCAATTTTTACTGCACTGTTTTTATACAACCGAGGCAGCTTTGTGCGAGCGCTACAAGCTATAGCAGGCAATAAACATAAAAACCAATTGCAGACAATTTTGAGCGAAGTAGTAACTACTTACTTCAACTACATCAAAGGGATGATGGCAGTTTATATTATAGTTGGCGTTCTTAATAGTCTGGGTTTACTGGCGCTCGGCATTCGTCATGCAATACTATTTGGAATGCTCACAGCCGTAATGACCATTATACCTTATGTGGGCATTATCATCAGCGCTCTATTACCTATTTCGGTTGCCTTCGTTACAAAAGATTCTGCGTGGTATCCCATCGGCGTTATCGGCGTATTTGTAGTGGTGCAATACCTCGAAGCGAACGTAATCTTTCCGAAAGTGGTAGGGATGCAATTGAATGTAAGCACCTGGGCAACGCTGGTAGCAATACTACTTGGCGGCATCATTTGGGGAATGAGCGGAATGGTGTTGTTCATTCCTTTTGTGGCAATATTGAAGATTGTTACAGACCATGTAGAAAGTCTGAAGCCATTGAATATTCTTTTGAGCAGGTAACATTAGTTGATTTGATTAATATGCAGAGCTACTTTGTAAGGATTGAGATAGATTTTTTAGCTTTATACAGTGAAGGCTCTGTTTATCTTGGTTTTTTTGATTGTGACAAGCTATAAAAGCTACAGTCAATTCAAATTTTTTTATATTGACAGCAACAAGCCAAGCGATGCACACGCTATAATTTTTCCTTCACTGCTTCACTCAAAACATCTTTTTCATTTCAGATTTTGGGACTATCCAAGAGCATTAGAAGTTTACACAGACGACCACATGGCTTTTAAAGGATGGATCTATTTTTATCAGGAAGTTGACAAAAAAATGCACAGCCAAAAAATATTGTTAGATACTGCTACGGCAAAATGGGTTTATAAACTCCTGAACGAACATTCAATCTTTCAATTACCTGCTGCAAAAGATATGGCTACCTGGTCAGAGTGCTTTGACACAAATTATTTTGAGATGGAGCAATCCACGCCTTTTCACTATTCTAAGAAAGGTTATGGGCAACCATGCAGAAATAATTATAACAAGGATGAGGGAGTTTTTATGTCTGTTGTAACGTCTTTACGCCAAAATCCCAAGATTGCTTTCCTGCTTAAACAGTTTCTTGATTCTTTACCAGAAGGATATTATATGACAGGTGGAGGGCTGTATGCTCTACAAAAACAACGTTATCTTAAATCCCTGGGATTTTGAGAGCTTTCTATTACAATGATTAATAGGTGTGCCCTTCACTATTTACTTTACTTCCCCTCTTCCCATACCCTTCTCCCCTCACCTTTTATCACATGGCGTTCGCTATGGTAAGATGAGCGCACCAATGGTCCGGCTTCCACATAGTCCAGTCCCATTTTGTAACCTTCTTCGCGGTAAAAGGCAAATTCATCAGGATGCACAAAGCGCACTACGGACAAATGTTTTTGTGTAGGTTGGAGATATTGACCGAGTGTTACTACATCGCAACCGTTTTCATACAGGTCGCGGAGAGATTGCAGCACTTCTTCTTTCGTTTCACCAAGACCCAGCATCATGCCACTCTTCGTGCGCATACCGCCATCTTTCAATCTGCGGATCACTTCGAGGCTGCGATGATATTTTGCCTGAATGCGCACCTTGCGTGTGAGGCGTTCTACGGTTTCAAGATTGTGAGAAACAACTTCGGGAGCTACATCAATAATGCGCTGAAGGTTTTCCCAGTCACCTTTCAAATCGGGAATCAATGTTTCGAGCGTAGTATCAGGATTTAATGCACGAACGGCATTGATGGTATTTGCCCAAATGATGGAGCCGCCGTCTTTCAGTTCATCACGGTCAACAGATGTGATAACCGCATGTTTCACTTTCATCAGATAGATAGCTTCAGCTACGCGCTGCGGCTCATCCCAATCCACAGGTTCCGGACGGCCAGTTGCCACCGCGCAAAAACCACAAGAACGTGTGCAGATATTTCCGAGGATCATGAAGGTAGCTGTGCCCTCTCCCCAACATTCGCCCATATTCGGACAATTGCCGCTTTCGCAAATAGTATGAAGTTTATGAGTGTCAACGAGATTGCGAACGTGGCGGTAACTTTCTCCGATGGGCAACTTTACACGCAGCCAATCAGGTTTTTTTACACGCGTTTCGCCATTAGCAACAGCAGTATTTATTACGGGTAATTCCTGCATAAGGAACGCAAATTACAACCATCATTTACGTTTGCCAAATTGCAGAGAGATGTAACCATTTACAAGATAAGGATATGCTTTTTGTGTGGCCATCAACTCTATTTTTTGTGTATAGAGTTCGGCTGCAAGACCCACTTCTATGGCAAGCTTTGTTCGGTTTTGTGAAGCAAAATCAAAATGAAGACCTGTTTTAGCATGAATGCCGGGTACTACTTTGGTTTCTCCCAATCCCGTAGCCCAACCCGAACTTCCCACAATATTTTCCTGCCTGATAAATCCTTCTCTGTTCTCCTCAGTGTATTTTATACTTTCACGTTCATACCTCATGGGGTTATCGCGCAGCACGTAGGCATCTATATAATAGGGCTTTAGCAAACCAAGAGAAAGACCGCCTGCATACATCCAGTGAATGGAAACTGTACCCGACTCAGGCTTTCCGGCAATCATTTTTCGATAACCGTAACCAAGTTTCAACGAGTAAAAATTATTGACCTTGCCATAAATAAAGGACTTAGGTTTTTCATTTGCCGTTTGGGAAATTCTATTGTTTGTTCCTTTGATTTCTTTAACATGCTTGTGCTCCGAAAATTCAATTTGCGCAATACGAACGCTGTGAAATTTATCACTGTTCTTCTCATCTTCACCTTTTATCCAACCCTTAGTTACAAGCACACTCCAACCATCGGTATTTAGTCCTCCCCCAACGCTAAATTCTTTCGTAAGCGATTTTGGCTTTTTCATCTTCACAGGCACGGGCGCTGTGTTGATAATTACTGTTCTTTTTTTCGTTGAATCAACATGAGTCGGGGAAACGGATTGGGCGTTTGCAGTGTATGCAAAACCTAATATCAAAACACCAAGAGAGTAGCGTAAAATCATATTTCCACAGTAGTGTATGTTCATTATAAATCTATACGTAATATACAGAGTTTTTATTTCACAGAACTCAATCGTGTATTATTTTTAACGAAAACAAGACAATGACTTCAAAAGTTGTTTATCACGGCGAGTTGAGAACAATTGCAACGCACATCAATTCCGGCACTACGATAGAAACAGATGCACCTTTGGATAACCAGGGTAAAGGTGAGCGATTTTCTCCTACAGATCTTGTTGCCACCGCACTGGCTTCCTGCATGTTTACTTTGATGGGAATAGCCGCGAGAACCCACAACATCAACGTGGAGAATATGGAATGTGAAGTAGAAAAAGTAATTGTAGCAAACCCACGCAAAATTGGCGCGGTAAACATAGCAGTTAACTTCCCTGCGGGTCAACAATATGCCGATAAAGAGAAAAAGATTTTGGAACATGCGGCGCTTACTTGTCCGGTATTTCTAAGCTTGCATGAAGATGTGGAGAAAAACGTATCATTCAATTGGGCGTGATTTGATAATGCCCAAACCGATAGAACATTCAAGACATCTTTTATTGCTGCAATAGTTATTAAACAGTTGAATGAGTGCTTGTGATTGTGCTGCATTTTCAGGCATCCAATTATGCTCGTTCCAGATAGCAACGATATTGTTACTTTCTGCATTCACTGACGAAAGCAATTGTAACGCACTCTCCTGATTTGCGGCTGTGCCGTGATAATGCGCGTAGAGAAATTGCACGGGTGCTATGGTGTTAATAATGATATTGTCTATAGAATCTGCGCCCAAAGCTTTTGGATAAGCTCGTTTCTGAATTTCATCAAAGCGATAGTGGTTTGTCCAGTACGCACTTGCAGTAACCTGTAGCAGCGGATATACTTCTTTGGCTGTTCCTTTTTCTACAATTTGCGAAAACAAGTGCAAAGATTTGTGTACTAAACCGGCAAACTGGGCTATGCGCACGGTGGGAAAATTAGGTGGACGCATACGCATGAAACGCCAGAGATGTGCCGCTATTGGTTGTAGCTTGTATTTCTGTTTCAAGTATTGATATTCCTTTTTCAGTTCATTGGGATAAGCTTCTTCAAAATCGGAATCCAGCATTCCGGCTTGTCCAAAAAGCAGTGCTTCTATTTGCATCATACTTTCTTTATGCTTTGCAAGAATATTTACGGGCAACGAACGTGCAAGCATGAGGAAAGGTGTTGCATTTACTTTGAAGCCAAAATTTGCAGCCATTCGCCAATACAAAAGATTTCTCCAGTCACCGGCCGATTGTTCAAGCGTGTCTGTCCAATCTTTTAATTTCTGTTCCCACCGCTCCGCAAGCAGACGATTGAGCCAGCTTTCTTTAACTATACTGTTCACTTTTGTGAGTTGCCTTGCGCACGCTATTGGTTGGGTAGTTTGAATAAGATTGGTGTACTGCTTAATTACATAATCGGGAATGTGCTGCTCCAATTCCATTTTTTCGAAAAACCCCTCCTCCTTTGCAACATCATCTTTATAAACTACATGAAGGATAATGTTCTGATATTTTTGATCAGATGAATGGTGATGCTTGTTCCAGTCGCTGGTTTTAATATGCAGTTCAACGTTTCCTACCAGAATTGTATCGCCGATCTTTATTCTTGCTTCTTCAAAATCAGGTCCCGCATTTGTGTGTCGTTTGCCAGGATGAATTACAGTAATAGCTTCGCCGTTGGTTGTTTGCAGGCCGACAGGATTATACAAGCTGTATTGCCAGATAAATTGAAACAGCATTTCGTTCATAAAATGTAAAATGCAAAAGGTAAAATATGCTAAAACAAACTACAAATAAACTGACATTTCTTTCTGATAGTCTTTTGCTGCGTGGTAAGCTTCTTCTGCAAAATTTTCTCCGGTGCCGGCATAGATAATACCGCGCGATACATTTATCAAAATACCTCCATCATTGTTCATGCTGTTTTTGCAAACAGTTGGTACATCGCCGCCCTGCGCGCCCACACCTGGAATTAGAAAAAAATGTTCTGGCAATAAATTTCTAACGTGCTTAAGTTGATCTTCCCTCGTAGCGCCAATTACAAACATGGTATTTTCCGGCGTACCCCAGGACGATACTGTTTTGAGAACTTTTTCATAAAGCGCATCCTCCCGATCTTCTCCGATTGAGCGAGCAATGTTGAGTAATTGAAAATCACTACTTCCGACATTTGATGTAAGCCCTAAAACTATTGCCCATTTGTTTTCAAACTGAAGAAAAGGTTTTACGCTGTCTTCACCCATGTAAGGAGCAACCGTCACACTATCGAACGGGTAGGTATAAAAAAAGGTTTTCGCGTATTGTTCGGATGTGTTGCCAATATCGCCCCTCTTCGCATCGGCTATTGTAAAAATATCTTTGGGAATATATTCAAGCGTGCGCTGCATGGTTTTCCATCCTTCAATTCCTTGTGCTTCATAAAATGCAGTATTGATTTTATAGGCTACGGCAAAGTCTTTCGTGGCATCAATTATTGCTTTATTAAAAGCAAAAGCCGCATCTTCCTGGTGCTGCAAATGCTTTGGAATTTTATTGAGATCGGTATCAAGCCCTATACAGAGTACGGACTTTTTACTACGAATAGTGGAAACAAGTTCTGTGCGTGTCATAGTGAGCGAAATTAAAAGGGAAAATCAATGATAGCATCTCAATAGGCAATAGTTTTTCGCCGCTGTTAAACTTCATTCCAAAAGCATAACAATCATCCATAATTATCATATCGTTTTTCAAAACATCATTAACTTCGGCCCAAAATCGCTGATACATGAATTGGAACCCCACTGGCATGATGGAAGAGCTGATCTCGACCTCCCAAAAACTTGCCAAAGGATACGAGACGCTACAAAAAATTGACAACGTAGAAGTTGCCACTACACCCAAAGAACTTGTTTGGCAACGCGACAAGGTGAAAATGTATCACTACCTCCGCGATACTCCTGCAAAATGTAAAACACCGGTATTGGTGTCGTTTGCAATGCTCAACCGCCACGATGTACTCGATCTTCAACCTGATAGAAGTCTGATGGCAAAACTCGTTTCGGAAGGTCTGGACGTGTACATTATGGATTGGGGATACCCCACCAAAGCCGACCGCTACCTGACAATGGAAGACTACATTGACGGCTATATGAACGATGCTGTTGATTTTCTCCGCAAAATGCATAAGGTAGATCAGATTCATAAGCAAGGCATTTGCCAGGGCGGCACGTTTTCAATGATCTATGCTTCGTTGTATCCTGAAAAACTGAAGTCGTTAACTACTTATGTTGCACCATTTGATTTTGAAAACGGTGGCTGCATGTTGTATAAATGGGCAAAGTACATTGACGTTGACACAATGGTGGATAGCGTTGGAACCATTCCCGGCGAACAGATTGATAGCGCATTTGGCATGTTGAAACCAAGCATGAACATCAGCAAATATTTTGGTGTGATGGACAGCCTGGAGGACGAAGCAAAGCTTATGAACTTCCTGAGGATGGAGAAATGGAAAGGTGATCTTCCTGCAATTGCCGGAGAAATGTATCGTAAATACATCAAAGACTTATTCCGCGACAACCTGTTGATAAAAGGAGAATTTGAACTTGGCGGCAGAAAGGTGGATCTGAAAAAAATGACCGTTCCTTACCTGAATGTATTTGCTACCGAAGACAATATTATTCCCAATCCGAGCACACTCGCTATCATGTCAAAAATTGGCAGCAAGGACAAAAAAGAATACCCTTTCCCCGGTGGGCATATTGGCGTATTTGTGGGTGGAAAATCTCAAAAAGAATTAGCTCCTACGGTTGCTAAGTGGACAGTAGAGCGTTGCTAAGACTCAATTATGAAAAATAGAAAGGTGCGTTTCAAAAAACGCACCTTTTTCATTAATCACACACACAACTGAAAACTGCTTTCCTAGTGATAGGTGGTTGAACGTTACGTTGCCAACCTTTTATAATTCGTTGTTTAATTCTTATCTCTTAACTATTATAAAAATTGTTCCAGCGGTGAGTTAAGCATCGTTCTATCGGTTGCTTGAAGCCGAACCCTCTGACGAATCCATGCCGCGACGAGACGATTCTTGTTGACCTGATCTTGTTTCGCTATCAAGGTTTTCTTGAGAACCTTGCTGTGTACGGTCAGACTGACTTTTACCGGTAGAAACTTCTTGTTGCAAATCTTCATCTAAACCCTGACGCTGTGTTGATTGATTGCCACGCTCCTGGGAACTGCCCAGATTACCTGATTGCTGACCTGCGCGATTTTGTTCTGGATTTTGATTTCTGTTCTCTGCCATAAGACTAATTTTTTTTTGAAAATGAACAATAAATTGTCGCTTACTTTTTAAAAGCATAATGCCATTGACGGAGTTAACCGAAAGAAAAAATAATTACTTCTGTTTTGTGGATAATTTCTTTGTCGTTACATCTACCCAAAAAAATATTGTGTTCCTCGGCGGCCTAATTTGGGGAAATAGCTACACAACAAAGTGTAGAACTTACATTGTCCTACTTTCGCTTAGTTATACTACATGATACAAGGCTTTAAGTACCCATACAATACCGCATCAGTCAAACTCAAATCCAGCGGAAAGATCAATTACATAGATGAGGGGAAGGGAAAGAAAACAATTCTGTTTATTCACGGGCTTGCCAACTATGCGCTGGGATGGAAACAGAATTTTGAACATCTCAGAAAAGACTTTCGCTGCATTGCTATAGACTTGCCGGGCAATGGACTATCCGAACGCGGAAATTTTCCTTACGGCATCAATTATTTCTCCACAGTAATTGTTGAGTTTATCGAGGCTTTACGTCTGGAAAATCTGGTATTGGCAGGACACTCTATGGGTGGGCAAATTGCAATTACCACGGTGCTGAATCATCCGCATATAGCCGAGGCATTGGTGCTGTGTGCCCCAGCCGGATTTGAAGTTTTTACTCCCTGGGAGGCCACGATGTACCAAACCTCAATCAGTCTTTTCGATTATTTTTCTTCCGAAGAAAATAGCCTGACCAAATCAATTCGTAGTAGTTTTTATCAGTCAACCCAGCAGGCAGATACAATGATAAATGACCTTATCGCCCTTTTAAGCAAATACCCCACTACGGAATATCGTCGGATGATAAATGCCTGCATACACGGAATGCTGCACGAACCGGTTTATAACAGTTTGCATCTTATTGCACAACCCACCCTTATTGTTTTTGGAGAGCGGGATGCCTTTATTCCCTCGCGAGCACTTCACCCTACCACCACCCGAAAAATAGCAACAGACGGCGCAGCCAAAATTCCAAATTCGCAACTTCACTTATTGCCCAGTTGCGGACATTTTGTGCAGTGGGAAATGGCGGAGAAAGTAAACAAACTTATTACCAGCTTTCTAAAATAATTGTGGCTTCGAAGGTCTGTAGCGATACACAAGTCTGAGAGAAAATATTAAGAGCCTCGCAAGGCTCTTAATTGTGTAAGCAGTTTTATTGAAGGAAAAAGTTTCAGGAAGTTCTGCCCAATATCTTTAGCATACGTCTATGCTCTAACAGAGCGTGAGCAAACGTTTTCTGGACGTTGTAAGGAATATTAAATTCCTGCGCGGTTTTTTCTACTATCGGCGCAATCTTGGGATAATGAATATGGCAGATTTGCGGGAACAAGTGGTGCTCAATCTGATAATTTAAACCGCCAATAAACCATGCAGTAACGCTGCTATCAGGAGCAAAATTGGTAGTGTTCAATACCTGATGAACCGCCCAGGTATCTTCTACTTTTCGTGCGGGAGTAGGCTCTGGATAGGTAGAGGTTTCCATAACGTGTGCAGGCTGAAAAATACAGGCAAGACCCAAACCCGCCATCATGTGCATCCCTACAAAACCTAAAACCACATGATACCATGCAACACCACTAAACATAAGCGGCAGTACAATGATATAAGCAACATAAATTACCTTAAGCAAACTCAATTCTAATACAGCCTGGCGCAAAGTAACTTTCTCCTTTTTCAACAAACCTTCTTTATCGTAGCGCCCCAACTGACGAAAGTCTTTTACTGTAACCCAAAAAAGATTCATGAGCATATAAAGAAACCAGGCGTAAACATGCTGAAAGCGATGGAAATTATGTCTGGGTTTGTGTGGTGACATACGCAACAATACACCTGCTTCTATATCCTCGTCAAGCCCGTCAAGATTAGTGTAAGTATGGTGCAAAATATTGTGCTGTATGCGCCAGTTGCGCGAATAACCGCCGAGTATATTCAGCAAACTTCCAAGAAAACCATTGATGTATTGCTTATTGGAATAAGAACCGTGATTGCTATCGTGCATTACAGAAGTACCGATGCCCACGATTCCTAAACCCATCAATATCCATGCGCCATAAAAAAGCCATAAAGGTGTTGCAACAAGTCCTGTGACCACTGCCAGGTAGGGCACGAAGTATAAAGATATCATCACGATAGTCTTCAACATCATAGCGCGATTGGCGTATTTTGAAATATTGTTTGTTTTGAAATAATCCTCAACTCTTTGCCGAACGGTATCGTAAAAACTGTCTTCGCCTTTGGGAGCGAACTTTACTAAAGCTTTTTTTTGTTGCACTTTCTAAATGATAAATTATTCCCGAAGGTAAACCAAATCACTTTACTATCGTGTTAAGGTCGTTTAACACCGGCTCTGTTCGCTATACTTTTACGGTCTTCCATGTGCCTCTTCTAAAAAGCAAAATAGCAGCGATGGCAATGCAGCTTTCCGCAATAGAAATAGCCCAGAACACTCCGTGCGCACCAAAGTTCAGCGTAATGGCAAGCACATACGCAAGCGGTATTTGAAACAACCAAAAACCAAACAGGTTGAGAATTGTTGGCGTGCGGGTATCGCCTGCACCATTGAAGGATTGAGAGATAACCATGCCGTAAGAATAGAACACATAACCCAGGCACACAATCCGCAAACACAAAGTGCCATATTCCACCACTTCAGGGGAATTGTTGAAAAAGCCAATAATCCAATGGGCACCAAAAAAGAATATTACCGTAATAGCTCCCAAAAATATCATGTTGTAAAAGCCTGCTTTCCACACCGATTTTTCTGCACGTTCCGGTTGCTGTGCTCCGAGATTTTGCCCCACAAGTGTAGCAGCAGCATTTGCCATGCCCCAGGCAGGGAGCAGTGCAAATATGATTACTCTTATGGCAATGGTGTAGCCCGCCAGTGCATTGCTTCCAAAGTTTGAAAGGATTCGTACCAGAAAAATCCAACTTGCAGAAGCAATGAGAAATTGGGCTGTGCCACCAAACCCTATTTTCAGCAAACTGCCAATAATTGGTAAGTCTATGTTTGTATGTCTGCGCCTTATTTGAAGAATGCCACTCCCTTTGAACAAAAAATACAATTGGTAGAGCACACCACATCCACGACCAATAGTAGTTGCCAGTGCAGCGCCGGTTAACCCAAATGCAGGGATGGGTCCCAAGCCATTAATAAGTGTGGGGCAAAGTATAATGTTGAGAATGTTTGCCAGCCATAAGGAACGCATTGCCACAGACGCATCGCCTGCGCCGCGAAAAATACCGTTGATCATAAACAACAGCATGATGACGAAATTACTTCCCAGCATGATCTGCGTATAACGGTAGTTTTTTTCAATAAGCTCCTCATGTGCGCCCATTAATCGCAGCAAGTCTTTTGCGAAAAACATCCCAGCAACCGAGACGGCTAATGAAATGCCGATTGCCAGATAAATAGCTTGCATACCGGTATGTGCAGCGGCATCTGCATTTTTTTCTCCCACACGCCGCGCTACTACCGCAGTAGCAGCCATACTTAGTCCGATGCCTACAGAATAAATAATGGTAAGCATTGACTCAGTAAGTCCCACAGTAGCGACAGCATCGACTCCAAGTTTGCCCACAAAGAAAACGTCCACTACTGCAAACAAAGACTCCATCACCATTTCCAAAATCATGGGAATGGACAACATGAAAATTGCACGATTGATACTGCCGGTAGTAAATTCTTTTTCTTCGCCGGTCACGGCAATTTTAAATAATCGAAGGATATTCTTCAGGCGATACGGCTGAACAGCACGTTGCGTCATTGTAAAAATGTTTGGCGGTTAAATGCATAAATAAAGAGAACGGAGTACCCGAACCATCGGCAGCAACTGCCGAAGACAAGAGAAGAAGGATTAAAGAATCATAGGCAAAAAGAAGGGCGCAAATGTAGTAGAAAAACTTTATTGATAAATGCTCGGCTGCGATGAGCTATTTCATTCGACGACTAAGGTATCTTTTGCTTCTTCCGAAATGCACTACTGCCACAATAACTGTTTCAGCTTCAATTGTGAACAAAACTTTGTAAGGAAAATTTTTTACTAGCGCTCTTCTTACCTCATTGGTTATGGATGTGTATAGGTAAGGATTGGTTTTTATTTTTTCCAGCGTTGAGGAAAGTGATTGAAGAAATTTATTTCCTAAACCTTTAAGTTCACTTTCATACCGTGATACAGTTTCGTCAACATCAATAAGAGCAATTGGCTGAATTGCAATTTCAAAAGCCATACTTCTTCATTAGTTTTTGCTTCGCATCTTCCCATGCTATTATCTGTGAGGGATTTTTCAGATATTCCTCGTAGCGCTCTCTTGCAATCCTTACTTCTTCTTCGGTTGCAGGCATAGTGTCTTCATCAATGCTATTCCATATTGCCTGAACTGCTTCAATCTTTTTTTCAGTGTTTTCCTTCAAAATTTCCTTGAGTGCATTTTCCATAACGACTCTTTACTTTTTCCAAGTTTACTAAACAGAAGATTAGCACATTCAAAGTCATGAGCCAACTATCTTTGCGCTCCATGTCTGTAAACATTCTTGCTATAGAATCTTCCTGTGATGAAACAAGCGCAGCCGTTATCCGTGATGGGGTAGTGTTGAGCAATCTTATAGCTACCCAAAAAGTTCATGAACAATATGGCGGTGTAGTTCCTGAAATGGCTTCAAGAGCGCACATGCAAAACATAGTTCCGGTAGTACATGTAGCATTGAAAAATGCAGGGGTGTTGCGACAAGAGATCCATGCGGTTGCATTTACGCAGGCACCTGGTCTTATCGGTTCTTTAATGGTGGGCGCATGTTTTGCTAAGGGTTATGCGCAGGCGCTTAATATTCCATTGATTGCAGTACACCACATGCAGGCTCATGTTCTTGCGCATTTTATTGAAGATCCAAAACCCGAATTTCCGTTTCTGTGTTTGACGGTTTCAGGTGGGCATACACAAGTGGTTTTGTGCAAAGATTATCTTGACATGGAAGTGCTGGGCGAAACCATAGATGATGCCGCAGGTGAAGCTTTCGATAAAACTGCGAAGATGCTTGGCTTGCCTTATCCCGGCGGGCCGGTTGTGGATAAACTTGCACAGCAGGGAGACCCCAAACGTTTCAATTTTCCGGTATCAGAAATGAAAGGTTACGATTTCAGTTTCAGTGGAATTAAAACGGCGGTGTTATATTTTCTTCAGAAAGAAAAAAAGAACGATCTCGATTTTGTTCAGAAAAATATAAATGACATCTGCGCTTCAGTTCAATACACGATTATAAAAATGCTGATGAAGAAACTGGAAAAAGCAGCAGAGGAAATGAACATAAATCACATCGGTATAGCCGGTGGCGTGTCTGCCAATAGTGGATTGAGAATTGCACTTATGGAAACCGGTATGCGCAAGGGCTGGAAAACGTACATTCCGCAGTTTGAATATTGCACCGACAATGCGGCAATGATAGGTATCACAGGATATCATAAATACCTGAAGGGTGAATTTGATGATTTGACTGTAAGTCCGTCTGCAAGAGCAAGCTGGTAATGAGCAATAGTTATTTTCAGTTCAAGCAATTCAGAGTAGATCAGGAACACTGCGCTATGAAGGTGTCAACAGATGCTTGCATACAAGGCGCGTGGACACCTGTTTCATCGGAAATAAAAAACATACTGGATATTGGTGCAGGTACCGGATTGCTTTCTTTGATGATGGCGCAACGAAATAAAACCGCGCACATTGACGCAATAGAGCTTGACACCAATTCAGCTCGCCAGGCACAACAAAATTTTGAGCAATCTGAATGGGGTAAGCGATTAAACATTATAGAAGCAGATGTGCGACAATACAAGTTTGAGAAAAAGTATGACCTCGTCATCTGCAATCCTCCCTTTTTTGTAAACAGTCTTTTAGGCAACAACGAGAAACGAAATGTTGCAAAACACACAATTAATTTGTTGTTCAAAGATTTATTTCACGCAATAGTACAATCACTCAGCCCAACGGGCTATGCATCAGTGTTACTTCCTGCTATGGAACATAAGGAGTGGAGCAAACTGCTTGAGGCTAACAACTGGCAGATTTTTCACGAGCTAAATATTGTTCCCAGAGTCAAAGAAAAACCCAACCGTGTAATCAGTTTGTGTAGCTCCTCTCCAACAAATATGGAACTGACTGAAGACTTAATTATCCGCAATAGCACAAACGAATACACACCGGAGTTCACGCATTTGCTGAAACCTTTTTATCTGAAACTTTAGGTGGTTAATTTCCCATCTCACTCCACTACAAAACCTTCAAGGTTTATTTTCCATTCAGAAAAAATTTCAAAATTTTCTGCGAATTGATCGTCTGTAAACTTTGCAAGAGCAGCATTGTTAGTAATCATGGTACTTTGAAAACGTCCAGGATCTTTAAGCTCATGTCCGGCAGGTATTTGTTGTAGTATCATTCCGCTCAGGTATTCGCCCCTACTACTTGTTAGCAATTTATTTCCGAGTATATACGCGGCATAAATTGTCTTTAACTCATCGTGGTTTAAGTTTAACTCTTCCGCTTTTTTAGATGATTCCATTTTCGCCATGAGCATACGGACGGAGATTCGTTTCAAAAACTCAGGAAGATGATAACCAGGCAGCATTTCTCCTTCCAGCAGCAGCAGATAAACATTTAGCAAACTCAGCGCATAAATATTGTGCTCTCGGAGGTCCTCAACAGGCGAAACACTCAATTGCATTTTGTGGGTATTTTGTTTTGAAAATAAAAATTGTCAGCTTCAAAACAAAGTGCCTCCCAAAAAATCAAAAATGCTTCAGGTAGAAATCAGTAGAAAGAAAAATGAAAATCAGTAGATGGTTATGTAACCTGTTTCCAGCAAGCTTTGATTTTTCTTCATTTCAAATTTGTAAATCCCTTTTCGCTGAAAATTTCTTTTATCAATGATCACGTTTTGCTCAGCGATCTTTGGCACTTCCAGCACCTGCCTGTTTTTGTCGTCAAAAAAGACCAGTGAAAACGCAGACTTTTTATCGTTACTATCAGGCAACTCCACATTTATGTGTCCTGTAAATGGATTGGTAAACACGTACTGCGATCGAATATAAGTGTAGGCGTTAATCTCAGACGGATCGGGAATTGTTCCATCTCCTAATGTGAGTGTAGTTACAATTTTTTGCAAAGAATCATTGGGTGGCAATACCCCTTGTTTCATAAGTTGCGCACTGTCAACAAATAGTTTTACGCGATTGCTAAACCAGGTAAGGTCGGAACTGAATACTATGTAAAGACGATACCAGTTAGTGCCGGGATTTGGGTGCCCGTCAATAAAAGCCTGCGTGCCTTTCTTTATATTTTTCACATAGCCTATAGTGGTAAAATTGAAAATGCTGTCGTTGCTTCTTTGCACCGCTATAGACTTGATGCCATCATACTGGCTTATCCAGGAAAGCACATTTACCCCTTTTTGTGTTGTAGCCATTACTTCGGGCAAGACGGGCTGGGCGTAGGTTGTGGCACAAAAAAATAAAGTTAGAACGCAAATAAAATTCAGCTTCGGGAGAAAACACCGCATCATGCGCCAAACCTACTGCAAATTGACTAACCAGAAATAAGCGCTATGCAGATTTTGTTTTTCGTAACATTTTTTCAAGCGAAAAGGAACATAGATGCTGCTTGTAGAAACCGCATTTTATGTTTAGGTTTAGCCATCATTTTAAAAACACTATGGGTTTATTCATCAGGAAGCCAATAAGTCAGTTACTTGAAGAAGCCTCCGACTCGGAAAAAGGTTTGAAAAGAACACTTACAGGATTGGGCTTGATCACGTTAGGTATTGGGGCAATCATAGGTGCTGGTTTATTTGTAAGAACTGCAGCCGCAGCTGCTCAAAATGCAGGGCCTTCCGTTACTATCGGTTTTCTAATAGCCGCTATTGGCTGCGCATTAGCAGGCTTGTGTTATGCAGAATTATCTTCTTCTATTCCAATTTCTGGAAGCGCTTATACCTATACCTATGCTACCATGGGCGAGTTACTAGCGTGGATCATAGGCTGGGATTTGGTATTGGAATATGCCGTAGGGGCAGCTACTGTAGGTATTGCCTGGAGTGAGTACCTGAATAATTTTCTTATAGAAGTTATGCATACTGCACCTATCCCTTATGAATGGTGTCATTCACCTTTTCAAACTTCATTAGAAGGCGTATCAGGTATCATCAATTTGCCAGCTTTAGGTATTGTAACCCTCATGAGCCTTTTGTTGATAAGAGGCATTCAAGAGTCAAGCTTTGTCAATACGATAATAGTAATCGTTAAAGTAGCGATTGTGATCATCATTATCATTTTGGGTTGGAGTTATATCAATCCAGCTTATCATACTCCTTATATACCTGATGCAACGACTTATACAGATCATCAGGGGGTAACCTATAATTTTGGCGGTATCATGGGGATACTTGGAGCAGCAGGTACTGTGTTTTTTGCTTTTATAGGTTTCGATGCTGTAAGCACAGCAGCACAAGAAACCAAAAATCCCAAGAAAGCAATGCCCATAGGTATTTTAGGTTCGTTAGTAATTTGCACTGTATTGTACATTCTGTTTTCCCATGTTTTAACAGGATTAGCACCATTAGAATTTTTCAGAGACCCGAATAAAGGTGGTGAAGCTTCTGTGGTAGCCGCCATACGCGAAGGAATGCCTGCTACATACAGTTGGCTTAGTAAGTCAGTAACGGTTGCTATACTCGCCGGATTTTCATCAGTGATATTAGTAATGTTATTAGGACAAAGCCGTGTGTTTTATTCCATGAGTTGCGATGGTCTATTACCCAAGGTATTTTCAGAGGTGCATCCCAAATTTAAAACACCCTACAAGGGCAGTTTGGTTATTTTAATTTTAGTTGGATTATTTGCTGCCTTTGTACCTGGAGATGTAGTTGGGCACATGACAAGTATTGGCACCCTCTTCGCATTCATGTTGGTTTGTGCTGCTGTAATTATACTTAGAAAAAAAGATCCTGATTTAAAAAGAGAATTTAAAACACCATTGGTGCCATTCCTGCCTATACTCGGAATTATAGCCTGCGGAACAATGATATTTGGATTAGGTTGGGAAAATTGGCTGCGGCTATTTATATGGCTTGCCCTCGGATTTATAATATACTTTGGGTATAGCATGAAGAATAGCAAGTTGGGAAAAAGTAAAAGACAGAAATAAGGTTTTGTAAATATTGCTTCAGAAAATGCCTCTCGCCGAGGCATTTTCTATTTCCATTAACAGCCAAATGAAACTTATGGTGTGGTTTTTTTAGTTCGTCTTTAGTAAATAATTCTAAAACTACAGGCTATGAAAATGAACATGGAGCATCTGAACATGCGCAACTTACGCGGAAATGGAATGAGTGAAGAGCAACGGAGAATATTGATGATATCTGGAATAGTAATCGGTACAGCGGCACTGCTCACCTATCCGGCTATTTTACTCTACAGGCACTTTAGAAACCAACAAAGCGAAATGAATCAGCAACAGGAGGAAAATACAACAAAGAGCTTTGCGCCAAGCTACAGAGGAAAACATAAACCACATCACAGAAAAGCAGAATCAAACGGACATATACCAGAAGCTCAATCTTAGAAGCTTTGTCCTTTGATGATAAACTTGACTTTGAATAAAATTGCAGGCAACTTGTTACCAGGTTGCCTGCAATTTTTTATACGATGGGCATGTTCTAAAACCTATTGATATGCCTTTTTATTTCTCGTTCTGCTTCTCTGCCTTTAATGGTTTCCCTTTTGTCGTGAAGTTTTTTACCCCTGCCTAAACCAATTTCCATTTTGGCAAATCCCTCATCATTTACGAAAACAGCGAGCGGTATAATAGTGAACCCTTTTTCTTTGATCTTTTGCTCCCATTTTCTGATTTCCCGTTTGGTAAGTAAGAGCTTCCGTTCTCTCGTTGGGTCGTGACCTGCATAGCCCGCATTCACGTACTCAGCAATGTGCAAACTTTTAACCCAGAGTTCTCCTTTATTAAACAAGCAATAACTGTCGTTAAAACTCACTTTTCCATTTCGCACGGACTTAATTTCCGAACCGGTCAAAACCATACCTGCGGTCAGGCGGTCTTCGATTGCATACTCAAACGTGGCGGGTCTATTCTTTATGTAGATTTTCTGAGACAAGGCATTAATTTATCAGCGGAGATAGTTGCATCAAACTTTTTCCTTCATAAACCACTCATTTACGCGCGCCAGTGTTTCTTTTAAAGTTTTCCTATCAATAATAAAATCGAGAAAACCATGCTCCAGTAAAAACTCCGAGCGTTGGAAACCAGCGGGTAAATCTTTTTTAATTGTTTCTTTTATTACACGTGGACCAGCAAAACCGATCAATGCTTTTGGTTCAGCAATATTTATGTCGCCCAGCATAGCATAGCTCGCAGTTACACCACCAGTTGTTGGATCGGTCATTAACGAGATATAAGGCAAACCGGCTTTAGCAAGCTGAGTAAGTTTGGCTGAAGTTTTCGCCATTTGCATTAGAGAGAAAGCGCTTTCCATCATACGAGCACCGCCCGATTTTGAAATAATCATAAATGGCATTGCATGTTTTATTGCATAGTCAATGCCGCGACTAATCTTCTCCCCAACTACACTTCCCATTGAGCCACCAATAAAGTTGAAATTCATGCAAGCAACTACAAGGGGTTTTCCCTCTACATTTCCCACACCTACGGTCATGGCATCTTTCAAACCTGTAGAATTCTGTGCATCTTCAAGTCGCTTATCGTAGGGCTTCATATCTACAAAGCCCAGCTTATCTACCGGAACGATATTCTCGAACAGCAATTCAAATTCGCCGTTATCAAAAATGATCTCGAAATATTCAAAGCTGTTAATACGGTTGTGATAATTGCACTTCAGACAAACGTATTTGTTGTCTTTAAGTTCTTTTACTGTATAAGTCGTTTTGCACTCTGGGCATTTATGCCATAGTCCATCCGGTGCTTCCTTCTTTTCTTGCGTTGATGTTTGTATTCCTTTCTTAATTCGTCGAAACCAGGTGGACATAATCTTTCAGATTAATGAACAATGTGCTTTGCAATGGGCGATAAAGATACAACACCGTGTGTTAGTTAAATCTTGCCGCTCAATCTATACTTAGTGTTTTATCAGTCTTTTGGTAATTACACCGTCAACAGATTTTATTGTCAGCACATAAATTCCTGCTGCTTTTCCACGTAAATCAATTGTTGCATCCTGTCCATTTTGAATGGTAGTATTATACGCAAGTCTTCCGCTTATGTCCACCACTTTAAGGTCGGTAGATGATTGAGTTTTAGAAAAGCTAACGTTGTAAATGCCATCTGATGGGTTTGGAAAAACCTGAACGGAATTTTCAAAAGAAAGACTTGATAAAGAAGTTGCATCAACAACGGAAATATCGTCAATAGCAATATCGCTTTCTTCATTTGTACCTGTCAGTCCTCTTATTCTTAAACTTATTATCTGGCCCGTATAAGCGCCAAGCCCTACAGTAGCATATTGCCAGTTGTTCCCTTGATTTCCTATCAAAGCTGGTAACACATCATTTATCCAAACTCCGTTTGAAAGTACATCTACATGCAAAGAACCTGTACCACTTCCAAACATGTGATAGCCCAAAACAAGTTTAGGATTGGCTGACCCACTGAGATCTATACATGGTAACACTAAATTTGCCTGTTTTCCATAACAATTAGTGGCTTCCAAATAAGCATATTTTCCTATCGCTATACCAGGGTTCAAATCCATAAGCGGGCCGGTAAGACTATCAATATTTCCTGTAGGTGTAGGGCCACTGCTAATACGCCAGTCAATATCGTCATCCACACCATTACGTTCATTTCTCCAACCTGCAATGGGTATGCACTGCTCTGTTTCGCAATTGGCTGATGTGTCGCAAAGATTGAAGTTTTCAAAATCAGCATAAAAAGGGAGCGTCATTGTGGGAGGTTGCACAATGTCTTTCATCCAAGCAATAGTGTCATTAACAGGTGTAAGGTCCAGCAAATTTTCCACCCAGGCTTTGATCTGATAACTACCAGGTGCTGGAAAGGAAATTGATGGGGAAAAAGTATGTGTAACTGTAGTCTGCGGAGGAATTGAACCATTGAAAGCATCTACTACCGGCACTCCTCCATTCACTGTGTACTTCACGGAAATATTATTAAGCGGCGCGAGTCCATTGTTTTTTATCTGAATGGCTACTTGCTCTGTAATGGGGGTGCTTTGGCAATTGATGATTGATTTTTCCGAAGGGCTGGTAAAAGAAACCACACCAAGGTCATCGGCAATAATACAGTTGAAAGGAACGGCAGAATAAGTTTGCGCCAAAGCTCTTCGCCCCTTGCAATCATTTGCACCAATAGCATGAACACTAAACCATCCGGGAGTTAAAGTGTTGATACCTTTTACAATACATGAGGTGGTAGTTGAAAAACCAACAGAATCCATATACTGAGTTCCAAGAACACTTACCACATAGCCCGTAGCACCTGAAATAGCAGTGTAACTAACTTTCATCGAATCAATACACACCCAATCAACTGTAAGTCCCGAAGGCACCCCGATAATTGAAAAAGGTGCGTCTGATTGATCGCTAAGTGTACCGCGCGAAACCCTTACTAATGCCTGACCGGTAACGGTGGAAGGCGGAGTCCAGTTGAAATAACGTGAACTTCCTGACACGTTTGTAGAAATGTTGGTCCATGAAGCGCCATTATTGGTGGAATATTGAAGAGTGAAATTTCCGGTATTGCCATAAGCATCCCAGCGAATAACTTCTTGTAATGCAGGTACAATTGATTCACCGCCTGAAGGATAAACAACAGTGATCTGATTCATTACAAATTCATACACCACTACATATTTCTGAGGTCCGGTCGGAATGGCAAAACCATTTACATTAACTGTATAATTCCCTGTTGCAGGATTCGGAATTGTTACCTGCTCTACGTTGTTCAAAGTATCTATTCCCTGAACGGCATTTGAATTTAATACAGTGGCATTGGGGGTAGGATTAAGCACCCACGGATTTACTATTGAGGAAGAAGGTGTCGCTACCGACATGTTGATATTATTTACCAAAGCCTTTGATACGCCAGCTGTTGCTTCTTTATCATGCCAGTAAATCATCACTCTCAATTCGGCTACATTGGAAGGAACTGAAATTGTGTGCGTTTTAGTAGCGCCTTGACTAATAGAATCGAGCAAGTATTGATTGTTTTGCAAAATGCCTAATGCTCGTCTTGCATTTATTCTGCCGTACCCATGTTTGTAATCAGGACCAGGATTACCAATATCATCTCCCGTATTTAACACTGCTGCTTTAATAAGTGCAGAAGGTGGATTTGCTCCATTATTCAGGCTTTTGTAGGCGTGGTACAATTGTGCAACAGTTCCGGCCACTCCGGGACAAGACATTGATGTTCCGGTTTTTTGCTGATACACATCCGGGTTGATAGTTGAATTTACATTTGTTCCTACAGCGCAGATGTCTGGCTTTATTCTGCCATCTTTCGCAGGCCCACGACTGCTCGAACTGTTCAAAGCGTCATCATAAGAAAGGTTCCCAACAGCTATTACATTCTTAGCCTGCTTATGCCCTCCCGTAATATTTCCCCATCCTGCACCTGCGCCATATCCATAGTTTGATGTACCTGCATTACCCGCAGAAAATACGTGGATCAGGTCGTTCATTGAATTCATGTGAATATCCATTAGTCGCGCACGAGTAGTATAACCCGCATTATTTCCATCGCTGTAAGACGTAGATGTAATTCTGATATTGTGCTTATTGTAGTGATTGTAAATACTGTCGAAAGCCTGATAATAATTTGCAAAACTTCCACCTACTCCATACACGCCAAGATTAGCGCCAAATGCCATTCCTTTTGTAGTAGGATTTCTGTTGCCTGCGCCAAAAATAGTTCCGGCGCAATGGTCGCCATGATTCCCATTGTTGAAGGAAATAAACTGATTAATAATTCTCCCTGTGTAGTCAATATGCGGCCCAATTACACCATCATCATTCAACGCTACCGATACACCAGTTCCGTCATACTTTAAGCCACCGGCATATTCTGTAGCAATCATATTGGAGCGATGATCTGTCCGACCTACAAGATTATCTGGCTGAGGATCGCCATCTGCAGGTTCTATAAAATAGAAATGAGGATCATGGGCAATTTTCTCTATCGCGGAAATATTGACGATAACTCTAAAAGCATTTTGATCTTCCAGTACATGCACTATTTCTCCACCTGCCATTTTCAGCGCCGCCGCAGCTTGTTCACTTGCTACATCAGGATGATGAACAACGATCAACTCAATTTTACCATGTCCGCGAAGCGCAAAATCAGGATACTTTTTTGTTGCAAGATCCTGGGTAAATTTATTTACTGGCGATATCGGTAAGATGCTCCTAATGTTAGGCTCATTGAGGGTAGCTACATTTAAAGACCCCGGCAAGGATGCCATGAAACTATAATTGGGAACATAGTTATACAGCGTTATTCCTTTTGCCAGCAAAGTTCGTTTTTGCTCGTCGGTAGGTATCTGGTAAAACTGGATGAAACGATAATACCTGCCGTTTACTAACTCCTCCTTTGGCAAGGCTGAAGTGAAACTTTTTTCCTGTGGAAGAAATGCTCCCGACTGCAATTGCACAACATAATTTTGAGCAGATGCCACCGCAGTGATCGCCAGAAACAATAAACTGTGTAGTAATTTTTTCATTGACAAATTTTCAGAAGCGCGTAATTTATTCAAAATACTCAAGAACCTTTTAAAATTCCTTTACGTAGCTACGAGTTCGATTGCCGAGGGTGGATCCCATATTTTCGCTTTTAAAACACATTCATACCGATGGGCTGCACCCATCGTTAGTAATTTCGCCCTTTCAGGGCTTATCTTCAGCCAAAAAATTGGGATGCACCCATTGCAGATTTAGTGCACAGTCAGAATCGGTTTTGCGTTTTAAATTTGCCAAAAGCACAGAATGTATATTAAGAATCAGACCTTCAATGATGAAGAAACACTTATGGAAATGCTCTTCGATTTTTCTTTGGGAGAAGCCGCACCACTCATCATAGAACTTAAAGAAGAAATTGAGAAAGAATTGGAAAGTAACACTGCCTTCAAAGAATACCGCGCTACACTTACCGATGAAGAAGATCGTCTGGAACTCGAAACAGAAGAACGTTTGATAAGACTTAGCGAAGCGCTGTTGGCAAGATTTGATCGTTTCCAAACCAAAGAACAAAAACTGTACGGAATAAAAAATGGTGAAGAAACTGTTTTGTATGAGATAGATCTTATTTGATTGTTCCCCCCTCATTTTCACCTTTTCCATTCACCACCGCGCAAGAGAATTGGCTATATTCGCCACTTAGCTAATCAATTAATCCTCAGTATTCAAAATGAAAAAATTGTTGTTGCTGGTCGCTGTTGCATTTCCCATACTTGCTAATGCACAGGACGATCTTGTAAAAAAGCTGGACGCAAACAAAAGCGATAGTGCAAAGAAGAAATTCAGTTTCACGCCTATCATTAATCTGGAACGCACTGATGTAAAAAATCAGGGGAGTAGTGGTACTTGCTGGAGTTACTCCACCAATTCTTTTCTTGAAAGTGAGATGATACGAATGGGTAAAAAACCAGTGGATATTGCAGAAATTTTTACCGCGCGAAATGTCTATATCAACAAAGCAGAACACTACATCCGTATGCACGGTGCCGTAGCATGGGGCGATGGCGGTGCCTGTCACGATGTGATAAACATGTACGCTAAATATGGCGCTGTGCCGCAAGAAGTTTACACCGGACTTAATTATGGTACAAGCAAAAATAAGTTTGCCGAAATGCAAGCTGTTTTGAAAGGAATGCTGGACGCACTGGTGAAAAATCCAAACGGAAAATTGAGCCCTAATTGGAAAAAAGCTTTTACGGCTGTGCTCGATTCTTACCTGGGAGAAGTGCCCGAAACGTTTAGCTACAAGGGAAAGAAATACACACCGAAAACTTTTGCTGATGAGGTAGTTGGCATCAACCCGAATGATTACGTAGAGCTTGCATCGTTTACCGATCAGCCTTATTACAAGAAAGTGTTGTTTTTAGTTCCCGACAACTGGAGTTTCGACAAAGTGTATAATGTAAAGATGAACGAGATTACCGATGCAATAGACCATGCGCTTAAAAAAGGATATAGCGTAACCTGGGCAACTGACGTAAGTGAAAAATATTTTAGCTGGAAAAATGGGGTTGCATTTGTTCCTGAAAAAGACTGGGACGACATGAGCGAGGAAGAGCAAAAAAATCTTTTCAACGGACCGCGACCCGATAGAAAAATAACCCCCGAAATGAGACAGATCGCTTATGAAAATTATGAAACTACAGACGATCATGGGATGCACATTGTGGGTTTAGCAAAAGATCAGAGTGGCAAAGAATACTACATTGTGAAAAACAGTTGGGGAGAGAAAAACGATTATAAAGGCTATATCTACGTTAGCAAACCTTACGTTCAGTATAAAACCACTGCCTTTCTCGTTCATAAAAACGGATTACCCGCTTCACTGAAGGAAAAGTTGCGGCTAAATTGAGTTGATTGGAACCAGACACAAGAATAAATTAAGGAGGCATGTTTAGAAAAATAGGCACAAGCACGCCACCCGCAAAGTCAGCACTGCATGCTTGCGCCAGTGGGGGAGCAAAACGAAACCTTAGTTATTGCCTGTAGTGTTTTCTGTCACCCTAATCTTTGTTGCCCTTGCGGTTTAACAACGGTCTATACTTCTTTATCAGATATTCTTCAAGTTCGTAGCGTCCAAAGTCAGTCGGATGAAAGGAGGCGTTGCAAGTCTTCAGAAACGCGGTAACGGCTTTTTCTTCGTTCTCATTTAAGTACTTTTTCTTTCCGTTGATTTCTTTTAACTCAAAAGACAGAATTTCCGTTGCAATGTGTCGCCTTAAAGCTGAAAAATATGTCCTGCCGCTATGGGTTGCAAAACGTTGGTTGATGTCTGAACTTTCGCCAATATAAATCAAGTCGCCACTTTTATTTTGAACAAGATAAAGTCCTGCTCTTGAAAAAACCTTGTTGTCAAACCATTTTTGAAAAGTCTGTTTGAATATTTCTTTCTCGCCTTCATTTAAAAGCTCGCTTTTTGCCTTTTGAACTTCACTCCACAATCCGTCATGACAACAAACCTTTTGACGTTCTCTTTTTCCAAGCTGAAAGCTGTTCACAATCGTTGGCAAATTGACAATTCCAAATTCTTCTACTTCCTTTCTGCCGAGTTGTGTTGGCATGTGCTGAACCTTGAAATTGTCAATCAGCAGGACCGTTAACCCTTTGTTTTTGGTTAAATATTTCTGGTAATTCTTGAAGAAGGTTGAAGTTGTCGGCTTGAATTGTTGCTTTAACCGCTTGCAAATGTCTTTTGCTTCACCAACGTAGTATGGCTTCTTGTCGTGTGAAATGAGATAGTTTCCAAAGTCGTTATGGGAAATGTCACTATAACTTTCAAACGGTCGTTTTGAAAGTTCCCAAAGTCCGTCGGCAAGTGTGTTGTCGGAGAATTTTTGAACGTTCTTCCAAGTAATTTTTTCCATAAGCAGGTGTCAGTGCATTACAGGCAACATCATAAATATGCGCAATAAATTTCTTCCAAACAATACTTTTATTGCGCTTTTTGTCATTACGTAGATGCAAAATGCGCAATAGACCGTTTCGCTTTTCACCCCCATCTGGCGCAAGCATGCAGTCTTGGCTCCGAGGGGAGGGGCTTGTGCCGTTCTATTATTATTGGCTATAAAAAATAATGTCGCAGGTATTAAAGACTGCACTGCGAATACGCAAACGCACAGAGCAGTCTTACATTAGAGTAATTAAAGGAACAAACGCCCAGCATCCATCCAGAAATTGATGAACTAAGCCTCAACAATAATCTCACAACGGGTTGACTGACATCTTCATGTATGAGCTTCTTGATCGAGGCTCCTTTTTTATATCTTCAACCTGGCGTAATTTTTACAGAAATCTTTAGATAAACGAAACCTATTTTCTAAATTAGATGTACGTACATACATTTGCATTATGAAACTTCAGGAAGCATTGAAAACAGATCGTTTCAAAGATGAGCTGCATAAGGCATCGTTGAATGTAATCTACACTGCTTACTGGATGAAATCTAAGATGAGTGCTGTATTCAAAGAGCATGGGCTTACCGAAGAGCAGTTTAACGTGATGCGCATATTGAAAGGAAAACATCCCGAGGCTATGTGTGTGCGTGATATTGCTTCCCGTATGCTGGAAAAAAACTCGAACGTGCCCCGTATTATTGACCGATTGGTGGCGAAGAAATTAGTGAAACGCGCTACTTCCAAAGAAGACCGGCGGGAAACGTTGATAGTGCTTACCGAAAAAGGAATCAGTCATTTGGCGGTAGCGAGCAGTGCAGTAGAAAATCTGAGTGAAGAAATCTTAAACCTCACCCAAAGCGAAGCAACTCAACTGCATGAATTGCTTGAAAAATTCAGAAAAATTGATTGAAAACATTACTTAACCAAATACTAAAATCAAACAAAAATGGAAGCAACAAAATGGCAGATTGACAGTACGCACAGCGAAGTGCAGTTTAAGGTAAAACACATGATGATCTCTACCGTTACTGGGTACTTAAGTAGTTTCAATGCTACGGTAGTAACTAATGGCGATGATTTTACGACTGCAAAAGTTGAATTTACCGCAGACCTTAGCTCAATCTCTACCAACAATGAGCAACGCGATACGCATCTGAAATCAGCAGATTTCTTTGATGCAGAAAACCATCCTCAGATAAAATTTGTGGGTGAAAAACTTGAAAAAGTGGACGATGAAAACTTTGTATTGCACGGCAATCTTACTATTCGTGGCACTACAAAACCGGTAAAACTACAAGTGGAGTATGGTGGCATAGCTGTAGATCCATGGGGTAATACACGAGTGGGATTTACCGTAAATGGTAAGATCAACCGAAAAGAATACGGACTAAACTGGAACTCGATTACCGAAGCAGGAGGCATTGTAGTAAGCGATGAAGTGCGTATGCATGTAAATGCAGAGTTCGTAAAAGAGCAGGTAGCAGAAAACGCGAATGCGGGTTAAAAAATTTCAAGCGTAAAAACAGAACTGGCTGCCTCGAAAAGGGCAGCTTTTTATTTCGTAACACCGAAGCTTTTTGTATTTTCCACATTCGGCGGATTACCTTTGTGGTCTTTTAATACCGGAAAATTTAGTTATGCTGATACAAGAACAAACTGTACAGGCAAACGGGCGTTTATCGTTTGAAGAATTCAGACAAGAATTGTTGAACGACTACCAAATAATGGTGGCAAGCAGAGAGGCAAGTTTGATTGGCAGACGCGAGGTGCTTACTGGTAAAGCAAAGTTTGGCATTTTTGGCGACGGAAAAGAATTGGCACAGCTTGCCGCAGCAAAGTGCATGCAGCCTGGTGACATTCGTTCGGGTTACTACCGCGATCAGACTTTGATGTTTGCAACCGGCATGAGCGATATTGAAAAGTTCTTTTCACAGCTTTATGCAAATCCTGACGTAACACAAGAACCCTCTACCGCCGGCAGAATGATGAATGGTCACTACGGCACGCGCTGGCTGAATGATGATGGAGAATGGAAAGACCTGACCACTACACCACATTCATCAAGCGATATATCTCCTACCGCCGGACAAATGGTTCGTGCATTGGGACTTGCTTTTGCTTCCAAGTGCTATCGCAACATACCGGAGTTAGAAAAAGGATTTGAGAAGTTTTCTAAAAAAGGAAATGAGGTAATCTTCTGTACCATTGGCGACGCTTCTACATCGGAGGGGTTATTTTGGGAAAGTGTAAATGCAGCAGGGGTTTTACAAGTGCCACTCGCAATATTTGTTTGGGATGATGGTTATGGAATTTCTGTTCCGAGAAAATACCAGACAACGAAAAATTCCATTTCTGAGGCACTCGCCGGAATGCAATATGACAGTAAAAAAGGCGGCATTAATATCTATACAGCAAAGGGGTGGGACTATCCACACCTGATGCAAACCATTCAGCATGGCATTTCGAGAGTAAGAGAAACGCATATACCTGCCATCTTCCATATTCAGGAAGTAACACAGCCACAAGGTCATTCTACTTCCGGTTCGCACGAACGTTACAAAAGCAAAGAAAGATTGGAATGGGAAAGAGAATATGACTGCCTTGTGAAAATGCGGGAGTTTCTTTTAGAAAATGAAATTGGGGATGACGCAAGACTGAACGAAATAGAGAATATTGCAAAACAAGAAGCAAGAGAGGCAAAACAGAGAGCTTGGGAAAATTTTATTTCACCTATAAAACAACAAATACAACACGCTGCCAATCTTTGCAATCAGATAGTGTATGAGGGTGGGGAACAAGCCTCTGCCATTGCGAACCTTGTGCAAAAAATGGGGGCAATAAAAGAGCCAATTCGAAAAGATGTGATGCAGACACTCAGCCATGTGATGCGCCTTGCATCCGGCAATAGCGAAGCTGTGCGTGCAGTTCGTAATTATTATGAATACCTGAGAACAGAAAACCGTGAAAAATTTAGTTCGCACCTACATTCTCAGTCGCGTTTTTCTGCGATGAAGGTAAAAGAAGTGCCTGCCGTAAATAGTGGTGAAGTAGCAAATGGTTATGAAATTCTGAACAAGTTCTTCGACTCGACTTTCGCTAACAATCCTGCTGTGGTTGCATTTGGAGAAGACCTTGGGAAAATAGGCGATGTAAATCAAGGCTTCGCTGGTTTGCAGGAAAAATATGGAGAGCAGAGAATTTTTGATACCGGCATTAGAGAAGCAACCATCATTGGTCAGGGAATTGGATTAGCCATGCGCGGACTTCGTCCCATAGCAGAAATTCAATACCTCGACTATTTGCTGTATGGATTACAACCTTTGAGCGACGATGTTGCAACAATGCTTTATCGTACCCGTGGAGGACAAAAATGTCCGTTAATCGTTCGTACTCGTGGACACAGACTTGAGGGAATCTGGCATAGTGGCTCACCCATCGGCATGATCATCAACAGCATTCGGGGTATGTATTTATGTGTGCCCCGAAACATGGGACAAGCAGCAGGTATGTACAATACGTTGCTGCAAAGCGATGAACCGGGTATTGTTATTGAATGTTTGAATGGCTATCGTTTAAAAGAAAATTTACCTGCCAATCTTGATACATACACTATTCCATTTGGTGTACCTGAAATTATTCGCGAGGGAACCGACATTACTATTGTATCCTATGGCTCTACGCTAAGAGTAATTGAAGAAGCTATCGTAAACTATCTGGAGCCTCAAGGCATTTCTTGTGAAGTAGTAGATGTTAGAACATTATTGCCTTTCGATATTAACCACATGATCCTCGAATCTTTGAAGAAAACAAACCGGATTGTATTTGTGGATGAAGATGTTCCTGGCGGAGCTTCGGCATACATGTTCCAGCAGGTAATGGAAAATCAGGGAGGGTATCGGTGGTTGGATGTGGCACCTCGAACAATTGCTGCTCAGGCACACCGACCAGCTTATGCTACCGATGGCGATTATTTTTCAAAGCCAAATGCAGAAGACATTGCCGTTGTAATCCAGGAAATGATGGCTGAGTAAAGGTTCGCAAGAATGGTTTAATAATCTTCATATTATAGACAAACTATTTATAGTGTAGTTTTTGCGTGTTTATCCTGTTCGCCCATAGTGTAGCGGCATAGTTTTTTCAACTTGTGTTGTACAAAACCTCCTCACTATGGATAACAATAAGAAGGATAAGAAAAGGATTTTAAATCTTGGGATACTGGCTTTTGCACCATTGGTATTATTTGCTTTCTGGCTTCTCTATTATTTCATTATTCTGGGCGACTATATAGTTGAGCAAAGATTAGAAGAACACCTTGAAATAGCAGGCACAACAGTAGAATATTACACACCATTGTTCCTATTGCTTGGTACCAATTTCGTAGTAGCGTTTATTGCATTTCTATACTTTGTTTTAAATATCTGGACACGTCCCGATGTGCCTTCTGGAAATAAGATTGTTTGGGTGATATTTCTTGCAACATTCAATCTCGTAGCTTTCCCAGTTTTCTGGTACATGCACATTAAGAACGACTATGTACGGACTGCAAATGCATCTCCCGCACTCAGCTAAAATAAAAGCGCTCCAGTCAAGGGGCGCTTTTATTTTAAACTTATATCTGTAGGTCTTTACACCAACATCGTTACCGGATTTTCCAGATGTGCTTTTAGTGTTTGTAAGAAACTTGCTCCAACCGCGCCATCTACCGTTCGGTGATCGCAACTTAGTGTAAGTTTTAAAAGTTGGCGCACCACTACCTGATTATTTTCAACAACCGGTGTAGGCGAAATTTTCCCTACTGCCAGTATGCAACTATCGGGTGGATTGATGATGGCGGTAAATTCATCAATATCCATCATTCCCAAATTGGAGATTGTAAATGTATTCCCGGTAAATTCCGGCGGTTGTAGTTTCTTATTTCTTGCTTTCTCTGCCAGATTTTTTGACTCTTCAGCAATTTGCGATAAAGACTTTTGGTCTGCAAACTTCACAACCGGCACAATCAATCCATCATCAATTGCAACGGCAGTTCCTACGTGAATATGATCATTTCTGCGAACGAAATCGCCCATCCAGGAACTGTTTACTTCAGGGTGCTTGCGCAATGCCATTGCAGCAGCCTTAATTATTAAATCATTGAAAGAAACTTTTACCGGAGATAATTCGTTGATGGCTTTGCGTGCTTCAATAGCTTTGTCCATCGTCACCGTCATACGCAGGTAGAAATGCGGAGCCGAAAACTTGCTTTCTGAAAGTCGTTGGGCAATTATCTTTCGCATTTGCGACAGCGGAATATCCGTGTAACTTTCTTGTCCTAAAACAGTGGAGGACAATGAAGGACTTTGCTGTTTTTGCGTTGGCTGTTGTGCAGTTGGCGTAGCCTCAAACCCATCCACATCCCGCTTAATTATCCGACCATTATCACCACTTCCTTTTACCTGACGAATATCAATACCTTTTTCCTCCGCCAACTTCCGGGCAAGCGGAGAAGCTTTTAGACGCTCATCACTATCAGTTGGTTGTTGCGTGGCGTATTGGGATGTAGCAGTATTTACAGATGCCTGACCAGCGCTTGTTTCTTTTGGTTGTTCGGGGCTATCCGTGTTTTGATTATCATTTTTCAGGAAAGAAGAAATGTCCGTGCCCTGTTTTCCCACTATAGCAATTATTTCATTCACCTTAGCAGCATCACCTTCTTTTACGCCAATGTAGAGTAAAGTTCCATCCACATAGGGCATCACTTCCATCGTTGCCTTATCCGTTTCTACGTCAGCAAGTATGTCGTCGCTTTTTACTTTATCTCCTTCTTTTTTATGCCATGCTACTATTTTCCCTTCCTTCATTGTGTCGCTAAGCAAAGGCATCCGTATCACCGTGGCATCGCCAGGGTTAGGTGCAGAAGCTGGAGCTACACTTGGCTCCTGAGAGGCGGGCTGCGGTGGAGTAGTTTCTGCTTCCTGTTTTGAGGAATTATTATCAGAAGTGCCGGAAAGCAACTTGTTAAAATCTTCTCCTTCCTTACCCACTATTGCGATTATATCATTCACTTTAGCTGCCTTACCTTCTGCTACACCAATGTATAGCAAAGTACCATCTACATAAGGCATCACTTCCATCGTCGCCTTATCGGTTTCTACGTCTGCCAATACATCGTCGCTTTTTACTTTATCGCCCACCTTCTTGTGCCATGCCGCTATCACTCCCTCCTTCATCGTATCGCTCAACAGAGGCATTCGTATCGCTTCAGCCATAAGTGCTTTCCTTTATAATTTTTAAGGCTCAAAAGTAACTAATTCCGCGTTTGTAAAATAGTATTTGACCAACGTCAGTTGCGCCTGCTATTTTGTATTATTACAGCAAGTAACAAAGACCTATCCGCATGAACGACCTTCCTTATTCCATCATCACAATTGTCTTATGTGCTTTAGGATATTATTTTTCGTATAAACAGTATTCAAAGAGCAGTTTTACTGTTGCCGTTCTTTTACTAATGGTTTGCGGACTCATGCTTCGTGTCTATACTTCCTCCGATTTTTTTCTGCATTTTTGGGATGAACGCTATCATGCTCTCGTGGCAAAAAACCTAATCAAGCATCCCTTAATTCCAACCCTCTACGATGATCCGATTTTACCCTACAATTACAAGAATTGGACAGAGAGTCACATTTGGGTGCATAAACAACCCTTGCCCCTTTGGACGATGGCTGCAAGTATGGGGTGTTTGGTGTAAATGAAATAGCGTTACGACTTCCTTCAATTATCTTAACTACAGCCGGAATTGGACTTTCGTACTTTATTGGTAAATATTTTTTCAACAGGAAAACCGGGTACCTCACAGTGTTTTTTTATTCCATCAATGGTTTGATTATAGAATTAACGGCTGGCAGAGTTGCAACCGACCATATTGACATTTTCTTTTTGTTTTTCATTGAATTGGGAATTGTGTTCAGCATTTTTATTTGCACAACAACGAAAATTATTTTTCAACGTTTGTGCTGGCATTAGCATGGGTGCTGCAATTTTATGTAAATGGTTACCGGCGTTAATTGTTGTCCCGATCTGGCTTTTACTTGTAACGGACTCAGGAAAATTTAAGTCCAAAGCAATTGTTGTGCAGCTCATTGTTTTACTAACAACTTGTTGCTTCATCTTTCTTCCATGGCAATTATACATTTTTAAGACATTTCCTGCTGAAGCGAAATGGGAAGCGAGTTTCAATTTCAAACACATCACAGAAGGACTTGACGAACAAACAGGTCCTTTTTACTACTTTATTGAAAAAATCAGAATAAACTATGGTGAGTTGATTTATTTACCCTTGACTTGGTTTCTGTGGAAAACATGCAAAAACTTTCGAGACAAGAAGCTGCTGGCAATTACTATTTGGGTGATGGTTCCACTCATTTTTTTCTCCATTGCGAAAACAAAGATGCAGGCTTATATACTTTTCATTTCACCTGCTTTGTTTTTAATGACTTCAAATTTCTTTTTTATGCTTAATGACTATAGAAAGAGTCATAGGCTGAAATGGCTTTTTAATTTGATCCTGTTTTTGCTAATTGTTTTGCCTGTCCGTTACATGATTGAAAGGGTGAAACCATTTGAAAAAAATAACCGAAATCCTGATTGGGTAGTTGAGCTACGTGAACTAAACGACAAAAAGATAATAAAAGGTGTATTGCTCAATTATGATAAACCTGTGGAAGCAATGTTTTATACGGATTTAATGGCTTACCCCTACATCCCCGACAAGAATAAAATTGTCAGTTTGATAACTCTTGGCTACAGCATAATTATTAATGACAAAGGCACCTTACCCGAAGAAATAAAATCCATCAAAGGCATTACGATTATGAAACTTAAGAGTGAATAAGTATCCCCAAACATACTCTTCCCCTCACAGCCTTTGCTTCAACACAGGTATCATCGCGTCTTTCCATTGTTTGAAGTCGCCTGCAATAATGTGGTGCCTTACTTGCTTTACAAGATGCACGTAAAAGGCAAGATTGTGAATGCTGGCAATTTGCAATCCCAATATTTCATTGGCTACAAACAAGTGGCGCAAATAAGCTTTTGTGTAATAATTGCTCGACAAACAATCCAGCCCATCGTCAATAACAGAGAAGTCGGTTGCCCAGCGTTTATTTTTTATGTTTATCACTCCTTTGGTAGTGAAAAGCATTCCATTTCTTCCATTGCGTGTGGGCATTACACAGTCAAACATGTCAATGCCGAGGCTTATGTTTTCTAAAATATTCCACGGAGTGCCTACTCCCATTAGATAACGTGGTTTATTCCACGGCAAGTATTCGCAGCAAAGACCACACATTTCATACATCATCTCTTCCGGTTCACCCACTGAAAGTCCACCTATAGCGTTCCCTTCAGCTTCCATGGAGGCTACAAATTCAGAAGATGTTTTGCGGAGATCTTTAAAAGTGCTTCCTTGTACAATTGGAAAAAGCGTTTGACTGTATCCGTAGTGTGGTTCTGTTTCGCTAAATCTTTTAACGCATCTTGCCAACCAACGATGGGTAAGCTCCATTGATTTTTTGGCGTATTCGTAGTCAGAAGGGTAAGGAGGACATTCATCGAATGCCATAATAATATCGGCGCCAATGGCACGTTGCAAGTCCATGACATTTTCGGGAGAGAAAAGATGTTTTGATCCGTCAATATGCGATTGAAAAACTGCACCTTCTTCCGTTAGCTTTCTGCTGTTCGACAAAGAAAAAACCTGATACCCGCCGCTATCTGTAAGAATGGGTTTATCCCAGCCATTGAACCGATGCAATCCTCCTGCTTCTTGTAGCACCTCTGTTCCCGGACGCAGGTATAAGTGATAGGTATTGCCAAGAATTATCTCCGCTTTTATTTCCTCTTTTAGCTGTTGCTGGGTTACTGCTTTTACGCTACCCACAGTTCCCACCGGCATGAAAATGGGCGTTTCGATTTTGCCGTGATCGGTGATGATGGTTCCTGCTCGCGCTTTGGAATGTTCGTCGGTTGCTAAAAGTTCAAAATCCATTTTTGTAGTTGCTTATGCCTATTTGCGCAAGGCGCTATCCTGTCTTCACTTTGCCTACTGCCAACTGCGCGCTGCCACTTATCTTTATCCCCGTGCTATACGCAGTGTTATTCAGTCTGTTTCTTTTGTCTGTCGCCATTCAATGTGGCTATGCTCTCTATTTCTTCACTCGGATATTTAACTTCCCAAAACCTGAACTCGACAATGAGTTTGCAACTGGTGAAGTCTCCATTATTATTTGTGCGAAGAACGAAGCAAGAAACCTGGAAAATAATCTTCCGGCAATTTTGTCGCAAAGATATAGTAACGAAACCGGCAAACCGATGTACGAAGTGGTGGTAGTCAATGACGCATCGGGCGATGATACGGAACAAGTATTGTATCGGTTAGAACAGCAGTTCAGTCATTTATGGCATGTTACCATTGCAGATGAAGAAGAGCGAAAATTTAAAGGAAAAAAGTTTGCGTTGGATAAAGGAGTGGAATATGCAACACATCACTGGTTGCTGCTTACTGATGCCGACTGTGTGCCTGCAACCCAAAACTGGATTGCGCACATGGTGTCGCCGTTTGAGCAAGGCAAAGATATAGTAGCGGGTTACGGAGCATTGAAATATCATCCCGGACTGCTCAATACATTTATTCGCTGGGAAACGCTCCACACTTTTGTGCAATACAGCACTTATGCACTGGCAGGCAAACCGTATATGGCAGTGGGAAGAAACCTTGCCTGCACCAAAGAAATTTTCTATAAAGCCCGGCAGTCTGATATCTGGAATGAACTGCCTTCGGGTGATGACGATTTGCTGATGCAATGTTGTGCAGAAAAAGACAACACCGCCATTGTCGCGCATCGCGATGCTTTTACATTATCGGATGCGAAGCTTAGTTGGAAAGAATGGATCAGGCAAAAACAACGTCATGTATCAACAGGTAAATATTACAGAGATGAAATACAGGCTTTGCTGGGAGTTTATGCGGCTTCACATGCTTTGTCGTGGTTGCTTTTTTTCGTCCTGATATTTTTTAGCGGTTGGACAATTGTGTGGATCATTATGATGATGCGGTGCGCAGTGTATTGGACCATTTGGCAAAGCACAGCTTTCAAATTACAAGACCGGAAGTTGCTGCTGTGGATGCCGTTGTGCGACATCGGGTGGGCGATCTATAATTTTGTACTCAGTCCGTACATTCTTTGGAAAAATAAACAGCAGTGGAAATAATCAATAAATACTTTGCCGATTTTACTCCTCGTCAGCAAGAGCAGTTTGGAAAACTGGAAGAACTGTATAAAGAGTGGAATGAAAAGATCAATGTCATTTCCCGAAAGGATATTGATGCACTTTATGAAAAGCATGTGTTGCATTCGTTGGCTATCGCAGCGCTTTGTAATTTCCATAATGGCGCAAAGGTTATTGACATCGGAACGGGTGGTGGTTTTCCAGGGATTCCACTGGCTATTTTTTTTCCTGAAGTGGAATTTCTATTAGCCGACAGTATTGGTAAGAAAATAAAAGTAGTACAGGAAGTGGCAACTGCTATTGATCTTAAAAACGTTACGGCTGTTCATTCGCGGGTAGAAGCTATCGGACAAGTTTTTGATTTTGCGGTGTCGCGCGCGGTGGCACCTTTAGGCGAGTTGTGGGGTTGGATAAAACCATCATTACGCAAAGGAAAAATGAGCGATGAATTTTCAAACGGATTGCTTTGTCTGAAAGGTGGAGACCTCGCAACAGAAATTAAAGCCTCTGGTTTACGTCCGCATTTATTTCCCGTTTATGATATTTTCCCTGAAGAATCTTTTAAAGAAAAGTATGTGGTGTATGTGCCGCGCTGATAATAATAGTAATTGTGTTGCACCCTTATCTTTGTCCGCATGGAATTAACCGCACTCACAGCCATTAGTCCCGTTGATGGTCGTTATCGCTCACAGCTTAGTAGCCTTGCTCCGTATTTTTCAGAATTTGGATTGATACGTTATCGCCTAAGAGTTGAGGTAGAGTATTTTATTTTTCTTGCAGAAAAAAAAATATTTAAACTTCCTGCTGCTGCAAAGCCTGCAAAACTTCGTTCCATCTATGAAAATTTTACGGAAGAAGATGCGCAGCAGATAAAAGCAACAGAGCGAACCACCAATCACGATGTAAAAGCAGTGGAGTATTTTCTCAAAGAAAAACTTAGTGCCCTGGGCGCAGGCGATAGTGTAGAGTGGGTGCATTTCGGATTGACTTCTCAAGATGTAAACAATACCGCAGTTCCCTTGCTGTGGAAAGAAGCGCTGGAAGAACAGTTTCTTCCTGCTATGGGCAATCTTGTATTGCGCTTAAGTAAAATGGCAAAAGACTGGCAGGGCATTCCCATGCTTGCAAGAACCCACGGACAGCCTGCCTCACCCACCACTTTGGGCAAAGAATGGATGGTATTTGTAGAAAGATTGCAAGGACAAATTGCGCAGCTTTCGCATATTCCTTTCGCAGCAAAGTTTGGCGGCGCAACGGGAAATTTCAATGCACACTATGTGGCCTTTCCGGAAATGAACTGGATAAAATTTGGAAACGATTTTGTCAACAACAAACTTGGGCTGGAGCGGATGCAATACACCACGCAGATCGAGCACTATGATAATATTGCAGCACAGTTCGATGCGCTGAAAAGAATCAACACCATTCTCATTGATCTATGCCGCGATGTGTGGACTTATATCTCCATGGAATATTTTAAGCAAACGGTGAAAAAAGATGAAGTAGGTTCTTCGGCAATGCCGCATAAAGTGAACCCTATTGATTTTGAAAATGCAGAAGGAAATTTTGGCATCGCAAACGCACTTTACGAACATCTTTCAGCAAAGCTTCCCATCAGCCGCCTGCAGCGCGATCTTACCGATAGTACCGTACTTAGAAATATTGGCGTGCCGCTGGCACATAGTTTTTTGGCACTCCGCTCTTTGGAAAAAGGACTCGGAAAACTATTGCTGAACAAAGACAAATTGAAAGCTGATCTTGAGCAAAATTGGGCGGTAGTGGCAGAAGCGATACAAACAGTTTTAAGAAGAGACAATTATCCGCAACCATACGAAGCACTGAAGGCATTGACACGCGGAAAGGCAGGCATTTCGAAAGAAGACATTCACCAGTTTATTGAAACTTTGAAAATTTCTGCCAAAGTAAAAAAGGAACTGAAGGCTATAACACCGCACAACTATGTGGGCGTAGGTTTTGAGTTTTAGTTTTGCTGATGGAACGCACCTTGTTTCATGTCTTTATGATTCATGCATATTTAAAAATCCTGACCCTCTTAATTTTATCTGCGTTCTATTTTACAGCATGTTGACTTCTTCATTCTGATACAAGTATGCCGCCTTGAGTGCATGCTTGCGTTAGACGAGGTGGCGCTACCATTCATTCAGTTCATCTCACAAATCTTTCCACTCACTATTTTTCTGTCCGATCAGTGCTTCCTTCTTTTCTCTTCGGTATTTCTTGATCTGTTTTTCTCTTGCTATTGCTTCTTCAATACCGTCGAATATTTCGTAGTAAACAAGCTTCTCCACGTTGTATTTGTCAGTAAAGCTGTTTTTTAAAGTATGGTCTTTATGTTGATAGACCCGATGCAAAAGGTTTGCTGTTACACCTACATACAGCACGGTATGGTGCGCATTGGTCATAATGTAAACATAGCCGCCTTTGAACATGAGGTAAGTTACTTAATTCGCTGAATAGCTATTCGTCATTTCGACCGCTCAATAATTATTCGTCATTTCGACCGCAGGGAGAAATCTCCTGATGCGTGGCTAAGGTGAAATGGTGCTTTGATGCAGCGTGTTGCAAATGCTCGGAAGATTTAGCTTCGCTGAGAAAAATTTAGTCGTTCCTGCTTCGTCCTGAAGTTCACTCCTTCGAAATGACGAACAGGGAACGTCATTTCGACCGCAGGGAGAAATCCCCTAATGTGAGCCTTAAGTGAAAGAAACTTTGTGCTGCGTGTGTAGCAATGCTCTGGAGATTTCTCACTTCCTGCTTCGTTCCTCGCAGTTCACTCCTTCGAAAGGACGAACAGAGAACGTCATTTCGACCGCAGGGAGAAATCCCCTGATGTGAGTAGCTAAGTTGATAGTCGCTTTGATGCAGCGGATTGCAAATGCTTGGGAGATTTCTCACTTCCTGCTTCGTACCTCGCAGTTCGTTCGAAATGACGAACATTATTGTGCTCCGAACATGAATACATAATTGGCTAAGTGGTGTGAAGAGGTTTTTTTGAAAGAAAAATTCCTGAGTTTGGAAACTCAGGACAGCGGGGATGGAGGGGTGAGATTTTCCATAAAGAAGAAACTTCTATTTATTAGCTGTAATTTCATAAGTCTAAAAACGTATGCTGTGAAAAAAATACTCTCAATTGTCGCCGTGTTTATCTCCACTGCGTCATTGGCACAACAGCAGATCAACAACGGTGGTCTTGAGAACTGGACAATCGTTGCCACCAAGCCCGATTATTTTTGTGCTGATAGATATCCAGATCATACCGGTGCGTACTCGATGCAGAAAACCGGGGACAGCAAAAGTGGTTCTTATGCTGCACGAATAAAAAATGTGAAAAATGGCAGTAATGATCCGGTTCATACTGGTTGGATGGATTATTGCGAAGTGCCTTTTCAAGACAATCCACTATTTCTAACATTCTGGTATAAATTCAACAGAGTAGGGCAAACGTTTGATTCAGCCGTTGCCATTGTAACCTTTTCTGCATGGGATGCAGCTTCATCAACCCGATTGACAACAGGGGGCGGAGTTCATTACATTCCAAACCCTTCTGGCATGTACGCTAAAGCAGTTATGCCTCTTACTTATTGGGGAGCACACGATACCGTACACATAAGATTTATAACGTCCAACACACTGCCCGGAACAAATGGAAATGAGTTTTACATTGATGATATAGCTTTTGAGTACACTAATGATGTGGAGAGTGTAGATGCAGACGAGCAAAAGATATATCCATCGCCGTGCACCACTACTTTGGTAGTAGAAAACGATAAAGGACAACAAGCGATCGTTTCAAATTTTGCAGGACAAATGTTACTTTCTACGTCAATTGTTAAAGGAAAAAATTCGATAGATGTTTCGTCGTTGCCGCCTGGTGTTTATTTGCTTAAGCTCATAAGCGATAAAGGCTCCTGCATTAAAAAGTTTCTGAAACAGTAAGGACTTTTCCTCCAAAAATCTTTTTGCCCTCATATATTATCTCCCTATCTTCGCGCTCCAATTCTCATATTGCTCTTATAGTTTAAGGTTGCATTGGGAGAGTTTCATCAACTCGTTAAAACCAAAAAAAAGAAAAAATGGCAAAGGAAATCTCCGGCTATGTAAAGCTCCAGGTAAAAGGAGGACAAGCCAATCCCGCACCGCCAATCGGTCCGGCGCTCGGTTCCAAGGGCGTAAACATTATGGAATTTTGTAAGCAGTTCAACGCCCGCACACAAGACAAAATGGGCAAAGTGCTTCCGGTATTGCTTACTGTTTTCACCGACAAATCTTTCGACTTCGTTATTAAAACGCCTCCGGCTGCCGTGCAGCTTATGGAAGCATCGAAAGTAAAAAGCGGTAGTAAAGAGCCAAACCGCATAAAAGTTGGTAAGGTTACTTGGGCACAAGTAGAGGAAATCGCTAAAGACAAGATGGCTGACCTTAATTGTTTTACAGTAGATAGCGCCATGAGTATGGTGGCTGGTACTGCACGCAGCATGGGTCTTACTGTAGAAGGCGAAAAACCAGTAGCTCAATAATCCATTGATTCACCTTACTAAAAACTTGTAGCAATGGCTATTACAAAAAAAAGAAAAGCTGTAGAGGCTAAACTCGATAAAAACAAAATATATACACTTCCTGAAGCTGCTGCAATGGTAAAGGATATTAACCTTACCAAATTCGATAGCTCGGTAGATGTACACATTCGCCTGGGTGTTGACCCTAAGAAGGCAGACCAGGCAATCCGTGGTACGGTAACACTTCCGCACGGTACCGGTAAAACAAAACGCGTACTCGTTCTTTGCACACCCGATAAAGAAGCAGAAGCAAAAGCAGCAGGCGCAGATTTCGTAGGGCTGGACGAATTTGTTCAGAAAATAGAAGGCGGATGGACAGATGTGGACGTGATTGTTGCCACACCATCAGTAATGCCTAAGATTGGTCGTTTGGGTAAAATACTCGGCCCGCGCAACCTCATGCCAAATCCTAAGACAGGTACGGTAACAAACGATGTTGCTGCAGCGGTTACAGATGTAAAAGGCGGTAAAATTGCATTTAAGGTAGATAAGGCTGGTATCATCCACGCATCTATTGGTCGTGTATCTTTTACTCCTGAAAAAATTGCTGAAAACGCACAGGAACTCATCAACACACTGGTTCGTATGAAGCCCGCTACTGCTAAAGGTCAATACCTGAAAGGCATTAGCATGGCAAGCACTATGAGTCCGGGATTGATAATTGATACAAAATCTGTTGGGTAAATAAGCCTCCCCCCAACCCCTCCGAAAGAGGGGAGACGGGAACCGATAAGTTATTTGATAACATTGGCTTCTTCACAGGTCACCTCCCTTTCGGGAAGGACGGGAGGGGCAAAAATTAAAAAACAATGACACCAGCTCAAAAAAATGAAGTAATAGAAATGCTGAAAGAGAAATTCTCTCAGTATAATAATTTCTACATCACCGATACAGAATCGCTGACCGTAGCACAAGTAGCTAAACTTCGCCGCCACTGCTTCGATAAGAATGTAGAAATGAAAGTGGCAAAAAACACCCTCATCAAAAAGGCACTCGAAAGCCTTGATGCGGAAAAATATGCAGGCATCTACGAATCATTGAACAACGTAACTGCCCTCATGTTTAGCGAAAGCCCCAAAGAGCCCGCACTCATCATCTCTTCTTTCCGCAAGGAAAATAAAAAGACCGAGCGCCCAACACTCAAAGCTGCTTTCATAGGCGGAGACGTATTTACAGGCGACAACCAGCTTGCAGCACTCACCCAAATCAAAACTAAGAACGAGCTTATCGGCGAAGTTATTGGCTTGTTGCAATCTCCTGCAAAGCGCGTATTGGCTGCACTACTGCACCACCACGAAAAGCAAGCAGAAGGCGCTGTTGCAGAGTAATTTGATAATGTACTCGAGTCGTCAAATAAGAATCATTATCAAATTGCCGACTCATCAAATTATCAAATTGAAAACCAACTCCCTTGAGGTTCAAACAGGGAAAATTTATTAACCATTCCGCCGGAGCAAAAAGCAATGAAGGCGGTTAAAAAGTAAAAAACATGGCAGACGTAAAAGCACTTGCAGAATCATTAGTAAGCCTTTCTGTAAAAGAAGTACAAGAATTGGCAGACGTATTAAAAGCAGACTATGGCATAGAGCCAGCAGCAGCAGCAGTAGTAATGAGCGGCGGCGGCGATGCACCGGCAGCAGCAGAAGAAAAAACTTCTTTCAACGTAGTATTGAAAGCAGCAGGCGCTTCTAAACTGAACGTAGTAAAAATCGTGAAAGAACTTACCGGACTTGGCTTGAAAGAAGCTAAAGAACTGGTAGATGGCGCTCCTAAAAACATAAAAGAAGGCGTAAGCAAAGCAGAAGCAGAAGACTTGAAAAACAAGCTTACTGAAGCTGGCGCAGATGTAGAAATCGCATAAGATTCTTATTTCTAAAAGAGAAAGCC
>ENA-UOUJ01000211-UOUJ01000211.1-activated-sludge-metagenome-genome-assembly--contig:-NODE-211-length-47719-cov-51.822151_pt1 | contig 47719 bp, 40 predicted proteins | sample MGYA00249839_ERZ747224 | MGnify/ENA primary metagenome ERZ747224 (study PRJEB28782, sample SAMN03220277) | activated sludge metagenome | biome: wastewater; feature: sewage sludge; material... | reverse complement strand
CGTCTGACATTTATTAACTCTAACTTTATGTGGCCGAAGATTGGGGGAGCTTACAATGTGTGTTTAACTATCTTGAACATTGTACATTCCCTGAAATACCGGATGGTTCACCACTCGCTCTATAATGAATGCCATCCGTGTATATACGATGGCGGGGTTTGAGAACGGCAATATAAATTGGCTTAATTTTTCGAGGGGAATTCAACCAATCTGACTGTTATTATTTTCACAAACCACCTTACCCAGTGTTCAGTAATGCATTTGACTATGAACTGTGGCAGTATTGTCTATTTTTTGTCGAGTTGTTCAAGTACTTTCTGAATACTTTCTTTTAGCTGTGGAATATCGTTAGCTATTATTTGCCAAATTAAATTAGTATCAATACCAAAATATTCATGCACAAGAATATGGCGAAGTCCAATAATTTGTCGCCATTGGATTTTAGAAAATTTATTTTTTGTCTCCTCGGAAATATTATTAGCAGCTTCACCAATAATTTCCATTTGCTTCACGCATGCAAATCTCATCATTGAGTTTTCAAGAAAGGAACTAAAATTAGCTTTTGATGTATATTGTTCGATTTCCTCAATGGACTCTAAAATATGAAGTAGCCTTTGTCTATCTCCCATTTTACTTTTCATAAATCAGCTTTTTGTCCGTATTTATGAATGGAAGAATATGTTTTGAGATAGCATTACTCGAGATTAAGTCAACTTTTTTATGGAGCTTTTCCTCTAAATCAAGTTTCATGTTCACAAAACCTAATCCTATATGCTTAGAATAGTCAAGTTCTACTAGAATATCTACATCACTATTTTTAAGAGCTTCACCTCTGGAAAATGAGCCAAAAAGAAATGCTTTAAGAACTGGTTTGTCCTTGAAATATTCCCTAATTGCTTTTATATCTTCACTTGAAAGCTTCATTTCATAAAGGTAATATTTTAATCGAAATATCACTTACCATTACTGCCATCCATTCAGTTCCCGCAACTTCATCGTACCTTTGCCGTTCTATCAGCCGGCTATCGCGCTTTTGGCAACAGAAGTGAGGAAAGTCCGGACAGCAAAGGGCAACACACCGGTTAACGACCGGCGGCCTGCAAAGGCCAGAGACAGTGCCACAGAAAATAACTGTCAGCCTTCGGCTGATGAGGGTGAAAACGTGAGGTAAGAGCTCACGGTAAACCATGGTAACATGGCTTACGGGTAAACCTTGTGTGCTGAAATGCCATGTAAACCGGCGTACTGAAAAGTAAAGAGCGGCCCGTTCAAATTCCGCAAGGATGCGTCGGAGGGTAGGCAGATTGAATCAGCCGGTAACGGTTGATCCAGATAAATGATAGCCGTTCCGGTTTCACCGGGATAACAGAATCCGGCTTATGGCTGATAGAATTTTTTTTAATAACGCTCTTTAATGATACGCGCTACTTTTTTATCAATCGGTAGCGTTACGCTGTCTTCAGAAAAATCTTCCCAGTCAATCCAGCGAAAACTTTCAGTTTCTCCCGTTAATTCATATTGTTTCAATTGATCCGGTGTGAAGGTAAAGGGTACCTGTTGCAGGGGAATCTGAATGGCTTCCAGGGCGCGTACCTGATAGTATATGGATATAATCTGTTGTTCCGGATGAAAGGCACTGGGCTGAAAATAATCTGTGGTATAAATATGTTCTTCAACGGCAACGCGTAAACGCATTTCTTCTATAAACTCCCGAATCAGGCAATCTCTGGTGCCCTCACCATATTCCAACCCACCGCCGCAAAATTTTGAAATATACATTCCACGAATCCATTCATCAGAAACCAGCACCTGTTTTCTGTCGTTCAGCAAAATGCCATACACCCTTACGTTGAAGCGGTTCATCGCTTGGTGCGTTTATAAAAGTTGTAAATAGCAATAATCAGGATCAGTGAAGATATCACTACCGGAATCCAAAATGCATAGGGCGATTTTTGATAGGGCAGTGGTACGTTCATTCCATAAATACTGGCAATCAAAATGGGTACACTGAGGAATATGGTTAACATACTTAACCGCCTCAGTACTTCGTTCTGATTATTGCTGATAATGCTTGCAAAGGCATCCATGGTACTTACCAGAATTGTGGTGTAGGTATTGGCTGTTTCAAGCGCCTGTGAGGTTTCAATGATTAAATCGTCCAGGAAATCTTTTTCATCTTCGGTGAGACGTAAAAACTCAGTCCTTGCCATCTTCATCATCAGCAACTCATTGCTGCGAAGGGCCGTTACAAAGTACACCAGGCTTTTCTGAATACGCATCAGCTGGAATAATTCTTCATTCCGGTTGGCAGCATATAGTTTTTGTTCCAGTGTATTCCTGCGCTGGTTGATTTCTTTCAGATACTCCTGAAAGTTGGTGATGATTTTTTCAAATATTTTCAACACCATCATGTTGGGCTTATCTGCCCGGCGGTTCTGGAAAGTATTCAGAAACTTTTTGATGGCCTCATTTTCAAATGAGTTCACCGTTACCAGATGCGTTCCGGTAATGATGATACATATCGGAATGGTTATGTAAAAAGCATCACTGTCGTTAAAAGAATTATTTTCTGTGGGCGTTTTGATAACGATGAGTTTTACATCATCATCCTGCTCATAACGACTTCTCTCATCAATGTCTAAGGAATCTTTTAAAAAATCTATGGGAATCTGCAATCCTTTACTGAGTTCTGAAAATTCTTCCTGGCGCAGAGGCGGAAGCACATTCACCCATGTACCGGGATCCGGTGATTGAACCGCCACCGTCCGATGATCCTGTATCTGAAAGTATTGTATCATAGGTTATCTGTTTGCAGACTGATTTCGCCCGAAAATACAAATGTTGCCGGTCCGCATAAAAAAATGGATGAAAAATTTTGATCATTTTCTTTCACAAACCGAACCTTCAGATGTCCACCCGGAGTTTGCACTTCAATTTCGTGCTTTCCGGAAGGCAATCCGGGCAGGGTGAGGGCAGCTGCTGTTACGCCTGTACCACAACTTAAGGTTTCATCTTCCACACCGCGTTCATAGGTACGCACCAGAATTCGCCTGTCGCTCAGGCGTTGCACAAAATTTACATTGATTCCTTTACCCCGATAGGCATCGGTTTGCTGAAATGCCCTTCCTATTGGTATCACATCAGCTGTTGCGGCATCTTCTACTGGCTGAACCACATGAGGCGAACCGGTATTCAGCACAGCGCATTGGTTGGAGTAATTCACTTCCGAAACCGGCTTCATATCAATACATACAGTTCCATCGTCATGAATACTGCCGTTATGCATCCCGTCGGGGGCTTCAAACTGAAACGACTTCTGCTGTGGATTGAATCGCGAGGCGAAGTGTATCATGCATCGTCCGCCGTTACCACACATGCTTCCGATACGCCCATCCGCATTGTAATAAATCATGCTGAAGTCTGCAATTTCTGAGGCGTTGTATAACATCAATCCGTCTGCCCCGATACCAAACTTACGGTTACACAAAAACGAAATTTGCGCCTGAGAAAGTTGGTCATACTTCCCTGAGCGATTATCTATTATAATGAAATCATTTCCGGTTCCCTGGTATTTGTGAAAAGCAACTTCCATGTTATATTTTTTCAATAATTTCCAACCCTTTTTTAATCAGGTTTTCAACGGCAGCCCCTCCATCTTTACTGAAAGTTTTGGTTATCCGGTTGGCAACAATGGCATTGAGCGAAACACATGAATGCCCTAATACCTTACTCATACCATACAAGGCTGATGTTTCCATTTCGAAATTGGAAATGTGATGCTGGCCATAACTGAAAGTAGTTAACTGATCAATGAGTCCCGGATGTTTGAGTCCCATGCGTAATACACGTCCTTGCGGACCATAAAAGCCCGGACAGGTAACGGTGATGCCCTGATGGAATCCATCAACAAAATGCTTCAGCAAATTCATGCCGGCACTACTGATATAAGGATGGGTGATTCCTTCAATCTGTGTGTGCGTAACAAATGCCTGCAGCAGTTGCTGTTCTTCCGTTTGTGTGGGGAGGTGATAAAAATTCATCAGGTTATCCAAACCTAAACCATGTGTACCCGCTACAAATGAATCCACGGGATATTGTCCCTGTAAAGATCCACAGGTTCCCATGCGGATGATCTGCAGTGATTTCAGTGTTTCATTTTCTGTTCGGGTTTCCAGATTGATGTTGGTAAGCGCATCCAGTTCATTCAACACGATATCAATATTGTCAGGACCAATTCCGGTACTGATTACCGTAAGTCTTTTCTTTCCCACATAACCGGTATGAGATATGAATTCGCGGTGCTGATTCCTGAACTCAATCTTATCAAAATGCTTACTCACCTCTTTCACACGATCCGGGTCACCTACGGTTATAATGGTTGAAGCAATTTCTTCCGTGCGGCAATCGATATGATATATGGCTCCTCTGTCGTTTATGATGAGCTCGGATGGGGCGATAGGTTTCATTTGTTGATTTTTTAAAATATGTATTTGCGAATTGATTTTATTTTATCGCTAAAATAACCTTATTTTGCAACTCTCAAATTGGTCCTTTGGCCGAGTGGCTAGGCACAGCTCTGCAAAAGCTTCTACAGCGGTTCGAATCCGCTAGGGACCTCCAAATCGCCCGTAAACAACCGGGCATTTTTTTTATAGGATGCTGCGGTTTAATACTTATTTACACTACGTAGGCCTGATCTCGGGCATTCTGTTGATTATTGGTTGTTTTCTGCCCTGGGTGCATATCAACAGCATCAACGAAACATTTACCGGGTTCAGGGTGCAACAGTTCCCCAACGGTACTTTCTACGGCAAGGCAGGGAATATCATCCTGCCCACAACAGTGCTCATTACCTTGTTCATCCTTGTACCCAAAATTTGGGCAAAACGTACCAACTTATTCTTATCCTCCTTTCTGGTGGCCTACAGTATCCGCACGTATATAATTTTTACCAGCTCACTGTTTGAAGGAGAAGTAACCAAGAAGATTGGCATTTATTTGGTAGCCATCCTGCCATTCCTCCTGTTGATAAGCAGTATTTTCCCCAAAGGCGGCAGCAAAATACCTGATGAGATTGTACAAATGAGAAAGGAAAAGGAATCTGCAGCAGAATAGAATCCTTAGCATCAAATGCAGTAGCTTTGAGGCAGACCAAACTTCTTCCTATGCCCAATGTGTTGATCATTGATGATGAAAAAGTAATCCGTCGCACCCTTACCGAAATTTTAAGTTTTGAAGGTTATCAGATTGATGAAGCCTCTGACGGTGATGAAGGGTTGAAAAAGTTTTCTGAAAAAAGTTATGATGTGGTGTTATGTGATATCAAGATGCCCCGCATGGATGGTATCGAGTTTCTCGAAAAAGCACGAACCGTAAATCCGGATACACCCATCATTATGATCAGTGGGCACGGTAACATTGATACGGCTGTAGAAGCCGTTAAAAAAGGCGCCTTTGATTATATCTCCAAGCCACCGGATCTGAACCGGTTGCTGATTACCATGCGGAATGCAACCGACAAGCAGGAACTGGTACAGCAAACCAAGGTGCTCAAAAGAAAAGTATCCCGTGTTCAGGAAATGGTGGGAGAGAGTGATGCACTCAAAAAAATCAGAGAATCTATTGATAAAGTGGCCCCCACTGATGCGCGTGTACTCATCACCGGTGAGAATGGAGTGGGAAAAGAACTGGTAGCCCGCTGGATTCATGAAAAAAGTGCCCGCAGCTCAGGCCCTATTGTAGAAGTAAACTGTGCGGCCATCCCGGGCGAGCTGATTGAAAGTGAACTGTTCGGGCATGAAAAAGGTTCCTTTACCTCTGCCATTAAACAGCGAATCGGAAAGTTTGAACAAGCCAACGGAGGTACACTTTTTTTAGATGAAATTGGAGATATGAGCCTGACTGCTCAGGCCAAAGTGTTGCGCGCCCTGCAGGAAGGAAAAATTACCCGCGTAGGAGCCGATAAAGATATTAATGTGGATGTACGCGTGATTGCGGCTACCAATAAGGATTTGCTGAAAGAAGTAGAAGCCAAAAATTTCCGCCTCGATTTATACCATCGCCTGAGTGTTATCATCATTCATGTGCCTTCCCTGAACGAGCGTAAATCGGATATTCCACACCTGGTGCACCATTTCCTGGAACTGATAGCCACAGAGTATGGCCAGCCCGTAAAAGATATTGAACCGGAAGCATTGACGGCATTACAGGCTTATAACTGGAGTGGTAATATCCGGGAGCTGAGAAACGTTGTGGAAAGGCTAATCATTTTCTCCGGAAAATCAATTACCAAGAGTGATATTGATCATTATGTGATGCCCGGTAAATCTTAATATTTAGCATTTTTTTTTAACAGAATTGTACAGACGGCTGTACAGCGAGTAAAATCTAAGTTACATTTGACCACTTTTTAATTTGATGAGTATGTTGTTTATCTGGATAGTGTATGCATTGCTGATTGTTGCCATTCATGTGGGATTGTACGGTATGTTCCGTAAAGCAGGAATCGCTCCGTGGAAAGCATTGATCCCCGTGTACAATACTTGGTGCATGGTTGAAAAAATGGAATTGAAGAAGGTCTGGTTTTTCCTCCAGTTTATACCCGTGGCGGGACAGTTTATCACTATCTGGATTTTAATCAAGTTCGTGGAGCATTTCGGACGATTCGGAGTAATCCATCATGCATTAACGGTTTTCACTCCTTTTCTTTATCTGCCCTACCTCGGTTTCTCAAACCAGGAACGATATGCCGGTGTTGCCGTGGTAAAAAATTACAAGAAATCAGGAATACGGGAATGGATAGACGCAGCCGTGTTTGCTGTGGTTGCTGCCACCCTTATCCGCACTTTTGTGTTTGAAGCCTACACCATCCCTACGCCCTCAATGGAAAAAACATTGCTGGTGAACGATTTTCTTTTTGTGAGCAAGTTCAGTTACGGTCCCCGTATTCCCAATACACCGGTTGCCATGCCTTTTGTGCATCATACCATGCCGGTTACCGGAACCAAATCATACAGTGAGATTATTAAAATTCCATATACCCGCTGGTTTGCCTCTCCGGTGAAAAGAGATGATGTGGTGGTATTTAATTTCCCTGTGAACGATACGCTGATCAATGATGAACTGAACTACGGCAGCCGCAAAACCTATTATCAGGCCGTGCGCGAAATGGGGCGCGATGAAGTATGGAGACAGTTTGGTGATATCATCATCACCCGTCCGGTGGATAAGCGTGAGAACTTTATCAAACGTTGTGTGGCCATTGGCGGTGATACGCTTACCATAAAAGATGGTATCGTGTATACTAACGGTGTCGCACAGCCGTCACATCCTGAGGTGGAACGTTTTTACAGACTGATGGTTCCGCCGGATACATACCTCACGGAAGAGATGCTGGAATCATACGGATTGGCATTGCGCCCGGAGCAGGGAGATATCACTCAAATAGATAATGGAGTGTATCTGGTGAATATAACCAATGCCGAAACAGCAACCCTCAGCCTGCCGGCGCAGTTTAAGTTGAGTCCGTACATTGCAAGCTATAATGACCCCGTGTTTCATTCCGGTGAGTTATTCCCTTATTTTGATACCACCGCGAAATGGGGAGCAGATAATTATGGTCCGATTTGGATACCGGCAAAAAATGAAACCATTCAACTTACTGCGGATAACCTGATACGTTATGAAAGATGTATCCGTGTGTATGAAGGCAATACCCTTGAAGTAAAAGACGGACAGGTTTTCATCAATGGCAAACCGGAAACATCCTATACCTTCAAAATGGATTATTATTTCCTGATGGGAGATAATCGTCATAATTCACTCGACAGCCGCTATTGGGGTTTTGTACCGGAAGACCATGTGGTAGGTAAAGCTTCCATGATTTGGTTTAGCTGGGAGAATGGCCCGCGCTGGAAACGAATTTTCAACCTGATAAAGTAATTATTCCTACAATATATTTTTAATCAGCTGAGGTTGTTCAGCCTGATAAATTCACGCCATAACCTTAACCTGTAATGCATTCATCTTTCCATCGTTTAGATATTAGAATCCTCCTCTGTATACTCTGTGTGGCATGGGCAGGCGGGAGCATCCGGGCTCAGCAGATTCATATTCCCTACCGTGTGAAAAAACAATGGGGGATATCTGACCAGCAAGGCAAAATCATCATCAAGCCGGTGTACGACGAAATCCTTTGGGGATCTGAAGAGCGTTCCCGATTGCCGAACGGATATTATAAAGTGAAGAAAAGCGGTAAGTTCGGTTTGGTTCATGCAAAAGAAATTCTACCGCCGGTGTATTACGATATATACTTTCAGCAAGGCATGTTGATTAAAGCCTATACAGGTGATAAAGGAAAAGTTTACTTTACGTTGGAGGGTAAACGCATGTTACCCGACCATCTGCAGGCGGAAGATGTTCAGGTAATATCATTGCTGCAACCCGATAAACAATCTAAATTCCCTTACGTGGTAGCACTGTTTCACGTTAAAACTCCGGAGGGAGAAAAGGGATGTTATTATTATAATCAAAAGCAACCGGAAGAGTCACGTATGTTGCATCAAGGATACGATCGTATCAATTACCGCATCTATAAAGAACCGGCAGGATTTACCGTTTACCTCAGCAACCGAAGTGGTTTTAAGCAGGAAGTACATTATCTACTCAACCCAACCACCCTGAAGTTGCAGGAGGTATATGAAAAGCCCGAAGAAAAAACAGAACGCTCCACGGAAATTGAAATACGTGAGTATTCAATCACCGATAGTGACCATCATCTAACTGTACCTGCTCCTGAACCGGAACATCGATACAACCCATCCTCCAAAAAACGCTGGATCAGATTTTCACTTAATGGAGATTCCTTGTTTGCACATGCTTCAACTTCTCCTTATGGTAACAGAGACGGCAATACAACAAAAATGTATGTGCCCTTATCAGCCGGCAGCAACCACATTAAATTGATGGATCATTACGGGGAACATTTGCCAACTTATACCAGAAATGATACAACCTATCACTATCGAAACACGGTTGTGTTTAACCTGCCGGAAAAGCAAGCGTTGTTATCCAATTTGCATGATCAACCTTTTGTGTACGACTCTATTCAGATGATACGAAGCCGTAGCTTAAACAGTTTTGAATTTATATTCGGTACCAAAGATGCAAAGGGAATGCTGGTGTTTGGTATCAGGGACTTTAGCGATTCTACCATATTGCCTGCGCAGTACCATCATTTGGGTGCTGCAGATCCTGGCGTATATTTCTTTGCCAGAAATGGAAAACCCATTTATGTGGTTCAGCAACAAAATCGTTGGGGTATAATCGAGCATGATGGAACCTGGCTGGTTCCCTGTAATTACGATGCCATTTATCCGTTATTCGGAAAAGAAACGGGTGTTCCATTTCATGTGCTGGTAAAAAACAACCGATATGGTGCGTATGTTCATTCTACTGAAATCAGTGCCCCGTCGGTGAAGCGCGATCCGTTTACTCAACATCCCCCCAAAAAGCTTGTGTTCATTTCCTTCGATAAAAATCAAAACATTGTCTTGCTTCAACATGAAACTCCGGAAGGGAAAATGATTGGCTTGTCGGGTGAAAACGGCAAAATATACTGGAAAGATTAACAGGACTATTTTACTACTTTAACCATACTGTGGTGTTGGTTTTTGCGTTATACCTTTCAACTCCATTCATTTTATTGTGATCGGGTATACGATATGAACCAACCGTTGTCTTTTTATCTGTTACTTATTTTCAACCTGTTTCCCATCGTGGGCGTGGTGTTTTTCAATTGGTCGCCATTTGAGATGTTCTGGTTGTTTTGGATGGAAACCCTGATTGTAGCAATTTTCAATACCTTACGGGTGTTGTTCAGTCAGGAACTCACGGCACTTCAGGCCGCCAATCATCCAACATTGCACATCAACTGGTGGGAGGGGTTTCGATACCTGTTAGGCAGGATATTCATTTTCGTGTTTTACTCCGTCTTCATCATTGTGTTTATTGGCTCTATATCAAACTCAGGCGAAAATAAAAGCCATCTGCTTAATATAATTTTGTTGAAAAACAGTATGTTTAATATGGCATTGTTGCTTGTGTTGGTTTCTCAGGGTGCCATACTGGTGAAGCACTTTGTACAAAACGGATATTACCTTATTTCCTCGGTGAAAGATTATCCCGTTCTATTCGATAACCGTCAGATTTTCATGCACATTGCTGTAATTGTGTGTGGAGTGGGGGCTTCTTTTTTATTGAAAGATGGAAAGACTTCCGGATATGCTTCTGTATGGATTATTAGTGTATTCTGCGTGTTAAAATGGTTTTGGGAATCGAGAAGTTACGCGAAAAAGCCTGAATCTGTCTATCCCGTTTTACGCAGATTGTAACAATATTCCCACATAGCCAAACGTTTATTTAAGAGCGGAAATGATTGCAGGAATCAGTAATCCGGTTGATGTATATCAACATTTTTAGCATTTCTTTCCGCTTTATTTTATCGAAATTTGATACATATTAAACACTAAACTATTAAAACTATGGACGTAATCATTCAATCACTCGGTTTTCAGGCTGGTGAAAGTCTGGAAGCTTTCATCAAAGAAAAAGTGGGCCAGTTAAAGAGTGACAACATCATCCGCGCAAACGTTAGGTTATCGTTTACTCAGGATAAATCAGATGAAAACAAATGTTGTGAGATTGTACTCGAAGTGCCGGGCAACGATATGTTTGTAAAACGTGTTACAGCTCATTTTGAATCGGCTGCCAATGCCTGTGTGGATGTGCTGCACCTTAATTTGAAGAAAGAAAAAGAAAAACGCCTGGACAAACGTCAGGCAGATGCGGATCTCATCCGTGAAACCATTGAACAATCAAAAACAGTATAAATTAAAACAGTATAATCGCATAATACATGAGCACACCTACTACCGGTGAACTACACACGCGCAAGGGCGTGATGAAATTTGAACTGTACGATACCGACGCCCCGAAAACCGTGGCGAATTTTGTAAAACTGGTTACATCCGGATATTATGATGGATTAACGTTTCACCGTGTAATTCCTGATTTTGTAATTCAGGGTGGATGTCCTGACGGCACCGGAGCCGGTGGTCCCGGATACAGCATTCCCTGTGAAACTTCCGGTGGAAACCAGTACCACGACAAAGGTGTATTCTCGATGGCACATCGGGGAAAAGACACGGGAGGCTCACAGTTTTTCATCTGCCACAACCGATCTAATACCAAGCACCTCGATGGAGTACATACGTGTTTTGGAAAAGTAACTGAAGGATTAGAGGTAATCGATGATATCCGCGCAGGAGATGTAATCGAAAAAGTGATTATTCATTCCTGAGGCAAGTGTGCATGACACTCGCAGCTATTATGGCCTGAATCGCGTATTGTTTCGATTGCCCTGATAGCCTGAACTGCCTCCTTGCGGACGATTATTAAATGAACGATTAGCCGGAGGGCGTCCTGTTGACGGGCGTTCTTCGGCTTCTTTTACTACCAGCGGTTTCTTCCCTAAAGAAATATCATTCAGGCTTTCGATAGCTTCCAGTGCTTCTTCACGATTAGGCATATCCACAAAGGCAAAACCTTTACTCTTGCCGGTTTCTTTATCAATGGCAACTTTAGCGGATGCTATTTCTCCAAATTTTTCGAAGATTTCAGTCAGTTCGGCATCGTCAAGGTCGTAAGGTAACCCGGCTACAAAAATTTTCATGGTTAGCAGTTTGTGGTTCAGTGGTTGATGATACGAAAATAATAGGTGAACGCCTAATTACCTACTTTTTTAAAGAAATTATTCTTCGATGGCCACTTCGCCCAAAACCTTTGCAGGATAGTTCGGTACTCCCGGATTTCATTGCCTAATTTTGTCGGGCACGTATTATTACGCTGCAAACGGTATGGATCAAATCACCACCTATAGAAATTTTTTAAGTGGCCGTTATTTTTATGAAGGCATACGCACTACGGTGGGCGTAGTTTTACCATCCTTTGCCCTGTCGTATTCCGGTAACCTGGCACTCGGTATTGTAATGTCTGCCGGTGCGCTGTGCGTGAGCATTACAGATATTCCCGGTCCGCTGAAATACCGTTTCAATGGAATGCTGGCCTGCATTCTGTTAATGATGCTGAATGTAGTACTGGCCGGATATCTTTCATTCAGTCCGGTAGCGTTAGGACTATTCATTGTTGTTTCGGGATTCTTTTTTTCGATGCTCACGGTGTACGGTATGCGCGCACAAAGTATCGGTGTGGCTGCTTTGCTGATTCTCATTATCAATCTGGATACCCGGATAGCGCAAGGCAGTGTGGAACAACACGCCCTGATGATTGGTGCTGGCGGTGCCTGGTACATGTTGTACAGCATGTTGTTGTATCGTATCAGGCCGTATAAGATTGTTCAGCAGGTGCTGGGAGATTTTGTGCTGCACCTCGCGGCCTACCTGCGAACCCGGGGGAATTTTTATAAAGCAGACGCCGACATCCCCGGCACGTATCAGCAATTGCTTCAACAACAGGTACGCATAGAAGAAGAACAGCAATTACTGAGTGAGTTAATCTTTAAAACCCGTGCCGCGCTCAAAGATTCAAACCATACCGCGCGTGTGCTGGTGAAGATGTATCTGGATGCCGCCGACATGCTGGAATCGGTAATGACAACCTATCACGATTATGAAAAAATGCACCGACTGCCCCAGGCGGCGCCATTACTGGAAGATATTCGTACCATCATTCAGCATTTATCAGATGAGTGGGTAGAAATTGGAGTGGCCATTAAAACAGGCCAGCGCTCGCTGCCAGGTGCTGCATTACAGCCTGCCATCACCCGTGCCCGTTCCAGGTTTGATGCATTGCGTGCCGGCGCTACTGAAAGCGACACGATTGATCTGCTGGTGAGCATCGGTAGAATCCTGGAAAACATAGAAGATCTGAGAAGGAAGACCAAATCCATGCATTTTCAAACCACTTACGATAAAAAGATTCGCATAACACCGGTATTAAATCCTGAGGCAGAGTACGTACCTGTGCATAAAAGCATTCAGCCCTCTATTTTCATCAACAACCTGAATCTGCAATCCGGTATTTTTCGCCATGCTACCCGTGTAGCACTGGCCTTGCTGGTTGGATATATAATTGCGGTTGGTTTTAACCTGGGGCATGGAAACTGGATATTGTTGACCATACTGGTGATTATGAAACCAGCTTACAGTCTAACGAAAAAGCGTAACCGCGACAGGCTGGTAGGTACATTGATCGGGTTGTTCATAGGAGCGGGGATATTGTATACCATTCACCATCAGCAGGTGCTATTGATCCTGATGATATTGCTGATGCTCGGCAGTTTTGTATTTATTAAAACCAACTATTTCTGGGCGGTGATTATGCTTACACCGGAACTGATGATTTTATTCAGCTTTGTGTATCCGGATAGTACGGAAACGGTTTTAAGAGATCGGTTACTCGATACCGTTATAGGCTCGTTCATCGCAGCAATTTTTAGTATCTGGGTACTGCCGGCCTGGGAACAGAAAAATGTGCGATCATCCATGGAAACTCTGCTCCGGCGCAGCAGAACCTATTACGAATTGGTAACAGCCGGGTTTAGCCGGGTGTTAGATGAACAGGCATTACGCAAAAACCGTCGGATGTTGCTGGTAGCCCTTGCCAATGTATCTGACACTTTTACCAGGATGCTGAGTGAACCTAGGCAATATCAAACAGGTATTGAATTTATACATCGTTTTGTAGTGCTGAACTATTCAATCACATCGCATATTACCACGCTGCTGTATTTGAAAAAACAACAGCAACATACGGTTGCCTTACCCAACGTGCAACCGGTTATTGAGCATACGCTGGTGCACTTTGATGCTGCCATACAATGCATCAGCCGGAAGGAAGTGCTGCCCGTATCTTTTCAAACCATCTCCCTGAACACTGCAGAAATTCAACGTATGGTACAGGCGCGGCAGGAAGAAATCAGGAATGGCCAGCTGGAAACCCCGTTGAAGAATGAGTTGATAGCAGTGAAGTCTGTAACAGACCAGTTTCAATACACCCAGGGCCTGGTGGTAACCTTAGCCAAATTGTGTAAGAACAACCTTGAAACGCTGTCTCAGGCTGAAAATAATTCATAACGCCACTGAAGAAAGTTACAGATCATTACATCTGTTGCGTCATTATAATACGCGTATGCTTTTCACTTCAGTAGTGCCATCATATTGTATCCTCAGGTTGTACATTCCGCGTTGCAGGTTTACCGGTAGGGTAACGTTAAAAAACCTTGATCCCTGTGTGTTTTCAATGGCCCAGTCCATCAGCATTTGTCCGTTATTGCCTATGAGCTGAAGCCTGATGGGGCCCGTGGCCATATCCGGTAACCGGAGGTTCATGGTTTTGTTGGCTACAGGATTGGGAAATACTTCCACCCGTGACCCGTCGGAATGAGGGGCTACATAACGGACAGGACTGTACGAAAATTGAACTCCGTTGAGGTCAGTTTGTTTGAGTCGGTAATACACCCCTGAGTTAGGGGTCAGGTTGTCTGTGTATTCATAGGATGCGCCACTCCCGGAAGTGCTGCGGGAAGGCACATAACCGATGGAATCAAACCGGTTGCCGTTCGTACTCTTTTCAATCACAAAACCGGCGTTGTTGATTTCAGCAGCAGTGCTCCACCGAAGTGCTGTGTGTGTGGGAGATGAAACAACATCAAATGTTAACCAGGTTACCGGTACAGGCCCTGCGAGGTTTCTGTTATATTGCAACATCCATTCGTACGCATTCAATCCGTTCTCGCGATACTGGATATCGTATGTGCGCGACCATGCATCATGACCATTGGCATTAAAAATAGTTTGTTTTGCCGGCACATCCGGTGGTTGCGGCGCGTTGTTAATGCTGTTTACATTATTCACTGTAGTACTGAGTGGCACTACATTATCGCCGCTGTTGTGTGTGGCCCAAACGGGAACATCAGCCAGGGCTACGGTATTCCCTCCGCCCCAGGAAGCAATATCGGCTGATCCACATACCGGAACGGCCGCGGCAATTTTTCCGGCATACGCCACACTGCCACTCAGGTAACTCCACACCATGCCGCCGCCCCAGCTTAAACCGGTGAGGTAAATTCGGTTTACATCCACCCGGTAAGATTGTTTGGCATATTCGATGATGGCATCAATATCCTGCACCGAAGGATAACCGGTAAACTGCGGGGTTAACACAATGAACCGGTACGTTTGATTCTGAACCGTAAATGAACGGGGGAACACACCCTGTTGAATCTGTTTCGGTGTGCCGTTGGCCAATACCCTCGGAAGTTGGGCCGCACTACCATCGCCCAGTTCGCCGATTCCGCAGAAAAATATTATCAGGGGATAAGTGCCTGCACCGCTGTTGTAATTTTCAGGCAGGTACTCGTAATATCCAAGCGTGGAGGGAGCCATGGATATGTATCGGGGAGTGTGCGTTTGTGCCTTGGCGGTAGTGTGCACGAGGGAAGCAAACAACATCAGCACCGCAGTGCATATTGGGTTTTTCATATATAACAGTGAATTGAATTAAACTTCACTCTATATGCAAACCTTATACCAAATCAATCTACACTAATGTATAGTGGATAAGAAAGTGCGAATGACATTATTGTGAAACGCAAAACACCACAGGGTGCATCAATTGAAACACATTATGCACTCAAACAAAATTGAATATTAAAAATCCCAAATGTGAATAAGGTCATCAGGAAAGTTGCTTCACCAGCACACTTTCAATCATGCTGCATGGAATCATGAACGGTTTGGTATGAATCACGAGTTGCAATTGCTGACCCACCACCGTATAATTTCCGGCAATGCGATTGCCAAACACCGAAACATCGAAAGTGCCGCTTTCGGTATTGCCCTCAAAAACGCCGCCCTGGCTTTCAATCACCGATTTGGCTTTATTGTATACTACAGACGCATCGCCTGTAAAAGGAACATTGAACTCGCAAGCTGACATGTTGAATAAATTTAGACCGCAAAGGTAGTTATTACCGGCAATTCAATCCGCATCATTTATTGTCGGGAGGATCAACCTCGGTAACCAATTATGGGCCTGATTTCAACAATAGATTTTCGGAGTGGGGGCTGTGGGCGGGGTGCAGGCATCAGCAGCAGTTCCGGCTTTCCATTTCGCTGCTTTGGCAGCTTCACTTCAATCCGGCAGCCCGTCGGCTATCGGTTCGCTGCGGATCATTTTTTTGGAGTTGCTCCTGTGAATCTTCCGCGCTATACCATAGAAGAGGTTCAATCAGGGTTATTGTTTTATGGAGTTACTTCAGCAGAAGGTTCAATAAATGCTGAAAAAAGCGTACCCCGAAAAGGGTACAATTTAGTGTCATTTTTTGTATTTCCCCCGGGGGATACGAGTATCCTTCCCCCTTATTTTGAAAATACGAAAAAAAATGCTGACTACCGAATTTTTGAACCTCATCTTCGGGTACCATACCCATTTAATACCCTTTAGGGGTAGGTGGATTTTATTGTTCAACTTTAAACTGTAATGTATGATTGGTGGATCGATTTATTTGCCTTCTATCTGAAAGTATATAACAACTTAATTCTTCCCCGTTCTCGGTAGTGTTCAATTCTTATATGATTAATAAAATACTAAACGAGGAAGAAATAGCTTCAACTTTGGAAAAGTTTAAAGGTTTGGAAAAGTTAGAAATTCTTCCCCACCGAGTCTCCTCCTAACCCATGACCCAAGGAAATGAACATGAAAGAGGGACTCGTCGCTCTTGTTTTCATTGGTGCTTTTCTTTGGTTCACCAACAAGTTTATACCCTTTTACCCATTACTAAGAATGGATTTTTATATTGATGTCGACGAGTCCCCCGCAGGATTTGGTAGTTGGCAATGTGAGTTGACAGAGGAGACTCGTATAGGAAGAATAGCTAATACTTTATCTGAAAGTTACGTTTGTTTTTAATTTATAGGGTCATTGAAAGCACATGTGAGTGCATTGTTGAGTTACTCATTTTATGTTTACCGGGTTGCGCGTACATTAATTTGGATTCAAACCCTGGGTTGCTGTGCCAGTTCTACAAACTGGCTCCAGATAGTTGAATTGTGATAATCTATTTTTCTTCTTTCGATATACGGCGCTAATATGTTATACCACCAGCATATCCGGGAATGATGGATGTTACGAAATACTTTTTCATCTACTAACCCAAACCGATAGGCGGTACATAAATTTTGAAAGTGGTTTAAAAACATATTGGTTACCAAAGTAGCCTCAAGGTTGGAAGCTATTCTGTCTACTTGCTCAGGAGTGAGTTGCTGCGATTTTTCTTCGGGAAAGGAATATACATTCAGACGCTCATAAATTGTATACAATCGTTCCTGTAAGGCCATTTCTTCACCAATGCCGATGAAGTTATACGACGACTGAAGTTTCATCCACCGGTTGTCTTTCTTGTATTGTAATATCAGCAGGATTAATGATACCAGTCCGGTGAGGGAAACGATAAAATTGATGAGGGGCAGATACTGTTCATTGAAATGTTGCAGACTCATAGGTTGCAGTTGATTGATTGTTAAGATATGGTTGGTTATAAAAATATAATAAATTACGATAAACTTTTAGTGTGTCGCAGCTCTCCATATTTAATAAGTAAAAAGAATTCAGTATATGGCATACCCAACTTTATAATCATTTCGATACCTTTAATGAGTTTATAACCAGATGGATATTGAACAATCAAAATACACAGACCTAATAAATAATATTGGAGGACTTTTACAGAAGGGACGAGATCAAGTTGCTCAATCTGTAAATACTATATTAGTGCAGACTTATTGGCTAATCGGCAGGCATATTGTTGAATTTGAACAAGGTGGTAAAGAAAAGGCTGAGTATGGAAGTTTTTTATTTGAACAACTCTCTAAAGACCTGACAAATCTTTATGGGAAGGGATTTAGTAGGTCTAACCTGCTGTATATGAGGAAATTGTATTTGACTTTTCCAAAAAGTGAGACACTGTCTAACGTATTAAGTTGGAGCCATTATTTTGAGATATTACGCTCCGAAAATGACCTTGAAATTAGTTTTTATGCAAAGCAAGCCGAGAAAGAGAATTGGAGTGTGAGAGAACTAAAACGTCAGATGAAAAGTATGTTATTTCACCGTTTGGCATTGAGTAAGGATAAAAAAGGGGTATTAGAACTTTCAGCACAGGGGCAAGAGATTCAAAAGGCTGACGACATTTTAAAAGACCCTTATGTTTTGGAGTTTTTAAATTTTCCATAAAGCCATCATTTCTTTGAAAGTGAACTGGAAGAAAAATTGATTTCAAATCTTCAAAAGTTTTTACTGGAACTTGGTAAAGGTTTCACATTTGAAAAACGGCAATTCCGAATTTCAATTAGCGGGAAGCACTTTTTTGTGGACTTGGTATTCTACCATCGCATATTAAAATGCTTTGTTCTGATTGACTTAAAACGTGGAGAAGTCACACATCAAGATGTTGGCCAGATGAACTTATATCTCAACTATTTCAGGAAAGAAATAAACACAGAGGGAGACAATGAGCCAATAGGGATTGTTTTAGGAGCAGCCAAAGACCATGTTTTGGTTGAGTATGCAACAGAGAGTATTAGCAATCAACTTTTCATAAGCAAATATCAACTCTACTTACCAGACAAAAAGCAACTTGAAAACGAGTTAAATAAACTTTTAGATGAAGATGACCACACGTCTGCCAGCCAATAGCAAATTACATTGCGCACCAATTTGTTGATTTTTAAAATTGAACTCATTCATCCTAAAATAGTATCGTAAGCCGTGCTGTATTTTTGCAAAAAAAATAGTTAATACTGCCATGACCGATACCTTTACATGTAACATTCTCTCTAACGTTTCGTCAGTCGCCGCATTCCTATTCTTGATTTTTTAATAAAAGCTCATTAGTAAACGCATTGCCGGTGCATACACTAAACCTCTCTCGCTGAAGCATGTACTTTTGCCTACGGGCTGCCGGATAGCAGTGAGGTCCTCCGAACGGATAGCCGGAACACATGCTGATAAAAGATCAGGAGCTGACAGCCCCCCAAAAAAATTACAGATAGATGCCGATGATTAAACTGATGATGCAGATGCCTAGCAGAATCAGCAACAAGGGGGTGATGAATTTGATCCAGGCTTTTAAACTAACGTTTACGAGTGCCAGCGAGGGCAGGATGAGCCCGGTGGGTGTGAGGAAGCCCATGATGCCCATGCCATACAAATATGCGTTTACAATTTCGCGGCCCGGGATATCCATCAGCGTGGCTATGGATCCCATGATGGGCATAGTGAGTACTGCCATTCCGGAGGAGGAAGCAATGAACAGCGTAAACACAATAAATACCAGCAGCAGCGATATGATGAATAATACCGGTGGTAAACCAGCCGTTGCCTGTGTGGCATTGTAGATGATGGTGTCGGCAATATTTCCGTCACTGAGTACAATGGAAACACCCCGTGCCGTGCCTACAATGAGTGCAACCGCCAACATGCTTTCGGCACCTTGTACAAAAGTGTGAATGAATTTTTTTTCGGAGATGCGCTGTATGAACGCTACCAGGATGGAGGCGGAAAGGAAGAGGGTAGACATTTCCAGCAACCACCAGTGCAGCCAGATTACACCGCCTATCATGGTTAAGAATGTGGCCAGAAACACCAACAAAAGCAGGGTGTTTTTTCTGCCTATGCTGCCGGTATGATCATCCGTGGCTGTGGATTCTGTTATCGATGGTTTTAATCCGTCCGTTTGATATACAATCGATGCTTCAGGATTTCTTTTTACTTTTTGAGCATACCGTACAATGTAAATGATGGTTACGGCAGTGGTAACCGCGAACAGAATCAATCGCTGAACGAGTCCGTCGGTCCAGTTGATGCCGGCTGCATTCGAGGCGATGATGGTTGAAAAAGGATTGGTAAAGGAGGAAAGCGTGCCCAGTTGTGTGCCGCCAAAGATAACGGCAACGGGTACCAGTAAATCGTATCCGGCTCTTAAGAACAAGGGCACCATTACAGCATAAAATACGAGGCCCTCTTCAGCCATGCCATACGACGCTCCTGCAAATGAAAACAAAAAGGTGAGGATAATGATGAGCCAGGATTCCTTCCCTTTCATACGCAGCGATAAAGCGGTTAGTCCGCTGACCAATGCCCCCGACTCGTTGAACAGATGAATGAAACCTCCAATCACCAGGATAAACAATACCACATCCACAGAATCTATCACCCCTTTTAAAGGTGCCTGAAGGATATCGATGAACGACTGGCTGTTTCGCTCGAGCTGAACGTAACTACCGGGAACGGACACCGGCTTGCGGATTTGTCCGGATGAAAAATTTGTAAGCGGAATACGGATACCCAAACTATCTAGTGTAGATTGTGCATAGGGCAATGTAACTGTCGACTCACTTTTCTGTACTACGAATACCTGTTGTTCCGAATCATAGGTGAGGGTGTCATACTTTCCGGCAGGGATAAGCCAGGTAGCCAGTGCCGCGAGTATAACCACAAAGAGTAAAATAGTGAGGGGGGAAGGCAGGTTCTTTTTCATGCGCAGCAGGAAAGGTTTACATTTGATTAAAGCTAATAAAAAACCATTAACCCTGCTGATTTTTTGTATGAAAGCCGCCACACTGAAAACCATAAAAGATGAACTGAGTACGCTGAGTGCGGAAACACTGCAACAAATGTTACTCAGGCTGGCACGCTTTAAAGCGGAAAATAAAGAGTTGCTAACCTATTTACTGTTTGAAAGTAATAACGAGGCAGCCTTTGTGGAGGAAGCGATTCGTGAAATGGACGAACAGTTTCTGGAAATTCGCAATACATCAGGATATATCATCCGCAAGCAACTGCGAAAAATTATCAAACAGATGCTGAAGCACATCCGATACAGTGGAGAGCCTGAAACGGAAGCCCGGTTGCGGTTGCACTTTTGCATGAAAATGCATGAACGTGGGTTGCATCAATACCGCAGCACCACCATTAGAAACATGTATGTGAGTCAGCGTACCTACACTGAAAACACCATACAGAAAATGCATGAAGATTTACAATACGAGTTTGTGAAAGAGCTTGCGAAACTGGAACAATAATATATCTCTGCATGTTGAATACAAACGAAGGGATAATATTTCATTACACTTTCGGTTTATGCGTTTTATTCAGCTTGCGGTAATTGCTGTATTTTTACCCTATGGTTCCTTTAGATTCCCTTCAACATTTTTATTTCATTGGCGTAGCAGGCTCAGGCATGAGCGCCATTGCACAATACCTTGCGGCTACCGGTAAGCGGGTGAGTGGCAGCGATCGCTTTTTTACGGCGGGCAGCAACCTGCCCATTCAGCTGCAACTGGAAGCAGCCGGTATTCGTTGCCATCCACAGGATGGATCGGGTATGAAAGCGCAGATAGATGCCGTAGTGGTATCCACCGCCATTGAACCTACCGTGGTTGAAGTGCAATTGGCGATGCAGCGCGGAATTCCTATTCTGCGCCGGAGTGAGTTGCTGGCCATGATTACCCGAACCAGAAAAACCATCGCGGTGGGCGGCACCTCCGGTAAAAGCACCACCAGCGGAATGTTGTACAGTATTTTATCTGCAGCGGGCAGAAACCCGGGCATTATCAGTGGGGCCGGACTGGTATCCTTCATCCGGCAGGGAAAAATCGGAAATGCCGAAGCCGGTAATCCTGATGGCTGGCTGATTATTGAAGCCGATGAAAGCGATGGCTCAATTGTGCAATATCAACCGGAGATTGGTTTGCTGTTGAATGTAGATAAAGACCATCAGGAGTTGCATGAATTGAAAGAACTGTTTACCATTTTCAAGGCAAATACAAAACAGGAGTTCATTGTGAACAGAAGCAACGCTATGGCTGCCGAATTATCGTCGGGTTCCCGGTTTGATTTTTCTGTGGATGATACTCCGGCACCTTTGCAGGCAACAGATTTCAAAGCATCAGGCTGGGAGATTACATTCAACATTCAGCAGGTGCCCTTTAAATTACATGCACCGGGCAGGCACAATATGGAAAATGCGATTGCGGCCGTTGCCTGTGCCATGGCAACAGGATTGAGTTTGGAAGAAACGGTAGAGGGCATTCAAGCGTATGAAGGCATTTACCGGCGCCATCAGCTCATCGGTGTAAAAAACGGCATCACCGTAGTGGATGATTTTGCACACAATCCGGTGAAGTGCGCTTCGAGTATACGGGCATGCCAGGGTATCGGTAAAAAAGTAATTGCCTGGTTTCAGCCTCATGGATACGGGCCCACACGGTTTCTGAAAGATGATTTTATTGCAGAGATCAGTGCCGCATTGCAGGAGGAAGATGAAATTTGGATGAGTGAAATTTATTATGCAGGAGGAACTGCAGTGAAAGATATTTCCGCGGCAGATTTAATTCATGGCATACAGGCTCAACATAAAAAGGCAACCTTTGTGGAAGACCGCAATCAGTTTGCAGCCGCGGTACGAAATCATTTACAACCGGGAGATATCCTGCTGCTGATGGGGGCCAGAGATCCTACACTGGAAACCTTTGCCACCGAAGTATTCAACAACATCTAAACAACATACCGTGACTATTTTATTTACAAATATTGCTCAGTTGGTGAACGTAAGGGAAGAAAGTGCTCCGTTGCGTGGAAAGGAACTGGCGGTGTTGCCGGTGATTGAAAGAGCATTTTTAATGGTGGAGGATGATACGATTCTAACCTATGGGAGCATGACCGACCTCGACTGGAAAGTGCCGGTTCAGCCAGAAACGGTGATTGATTTATCCGGACAGATTGTACTGCCGTGCTGGTGCGACAGCCACACGCATATTGTGTTTGCAGGAAGCAGGGAGAATGAATTTGTAGACAAAATTAAAGGGTTGAGTTATGCAGAAATAGCAGCACGGGGTGGTGGAATTTTAAATTCAGCCCGCAGATTAAATGAAACCTCTGAAGATGAGTTATACCGCCAGTCTTACCGGCGTTTACTGGAAGTACAACGGTTGGGAACAGGCGCGTTGGAAATAAAAAGCGGTTACGGATTAACGTTAGAAGGCGAATTAAAAATGCTGCGTGTGATCCGGCGTTTGAAACAGGATTCCGGAATGATAATTAAGTCTACTTTTTTAGGCGCTCACACCATTCCTGCTGAGTACAAAGAAAATCCTGAAGCCTATATGGATATATTACTAAATCAGATGTTGCCCGCCGTGGCGGGTGAAAAACTGGCAGATTATATTGATGTTTTTTGTGAGAAGGGATTTTTTACTCCGGAGCAAACCGACAGGGTATGTAAAGCAGGCAAGGCCGTAGGATTAAAACCCCGGTTGCATGTGAATCAGTTAACCAGTATTGGCGGCATTGAAACGGCCATTTCGAATGAGGCAGTATCGGTGGATCATCTGGAAACCATGACGGAAAATGACATTGCCCTCCTGGGTAAATGGGATGGCATATCCACCCTGCTGCCAACGGCTGCGTTTTTTCTGCGGATGCCCATGCAACCTGCCCGTGCCATCATTGATGCGGGAGCCGTGGTGGCGCTGGCATCTGATTATAATCCGGGTTCATCGCCCAGTGGCAATATGAATTTTGTCAATAGTTTGAGTTGTATACAGATGAAGATGTTGCCGGAGGAAGTCATCAACGCATCCACCCTCAACGGAGCCTTCGCACTGGAAGCCGGTATGCAGGTTGGAAGCATCACTGAGGGTAAAAAGGCCAATCTCATCATAACCAAACCTATTCCGTCCTACACTTTCCTGCCCTACAGCTTTGGCAGCAATCATATCGAACGCGTTATGATTAACGGGGTGTTTGTAGATGGATAAGCCATTTGTGCCGTATACTATATATCTGTAACGTTAGTTTCCGGGATTGAGAAAACAATAGCTTCAGTTACTGTACTATAGATTAGCATTCTTCACTACCAAAAGGATGCGGCTTATTGTATTATTTCCTTCCGGCCTGATCAACGAATCAGTCCCTGAATGCCTCCTGTTTTTCTTAACTTAGCAATCCAACTATCAGCAGTATTATTTAACTCCCATAAACTCTGTATGTATGAAAAGATTAGAATTTTCCATTTCTATCCGGGCATCCAAACAAAAAGTGTATGATGTTATGTTAGGTATAACCCATAAAAAAACATACGAAGCCTGGACTGCCATTTTTAATCCAACATCTACCTACAATGGTCAGTGGACACAAGGAAGCAAAATGTTTTTTCTTGGATCTGATGAATTCGGCGAGCAGGGTGGGATGGTGTCAGAAATTGCTGAAATGATACCGGGCGAAATGGTTTCTATCAGGCATTACGGCTTGTATAAATCAGGTGAGGAAATTACCGAAGGTCCTGAGGTGGATAAATGGGCCGGTGGCATTGAACAATATGTTTTTAAAGAAGAACATGGATTAACTACCGTAACTGTTCATCTGGATTCAACAGATGAATTTGTAGATTATATGAATGATAAGTATCCGAAAGCCCTTGAAATGCTGAAACGCATTTGCGAAGAATAATTTATACTCAGGATATTTTTTTCAGCCTGCTACCATACCATTACCTTAGTGAATAATTTATTTTATGAAGCCATTAATTGAATGTGTTCCCAATTTTTCGGAAGGACGCGATCCCGAAGTTATTCGTCAGATTACAGATGCCATTACTTCTGTTCCCGAAGTGAAGCTGTTGAATGTAGATCCGGGCAAAGCCACCAATCGCACTGTGGTAACATTTGTGGGAGAACCTCAGTTTGTAATTGAAGCGGCATACCGTGCCATTGAAAAGGCCGGTCAGCTTATAGATATGCGACATCATTCCGGCGAACACCCGCGCATGGGCGCCACAGATGTTTGTCCGCTGATACCCATTGCGAATATTTCCATGGAGGAAACCGTGCAGTATGCGCATCAACTTGCCAAACGCGTAGGTGAATCATTGAACCTGCCGGTGTATTTATATGAAGCGGCACAAGCGGATACATCTCGCAGTAATCTTTCGGTTATTCGTGCCGGTGAGTATGAAGGATTATCCGCAAAGATTCTCCGGCCTGAATGGAAACCGGATTACGGACCGGCAGTTTTTGATGAAAAGCGCGGTGCCACGGTAATTGGGGCACGTGATTTCCTGGTGGCTTACAATGTGAATTTAAATACTACCTCTGTAAGGCGCGCGAACTCCATCGCCTTTGATGTGCGGGAAGCCGGAAGGGTGAAGCGGGAGGGCGATCCGATTACCGGGAAAATTGTAAAGGATGCATCGGGCAATCCGGTTACTATTCCCGGTAGCCTGAAACATACCAAAGCCATTGGCTGGTTTATTGAAGAATATGGAATTGCCCAGATTTCCATGAATCTCACCAACATTCGCGAAACACCCGTTCATATTGCATTTGATGAAGTATGTAAAAAAGCGGCTGATCGTGGGATACGCGTTACCGGTAGTGAACTGGTAGGATTGGTGCCGCTGAGTGCCATGCTTGAAGCGGGAAGGTATTTTCTGAGAAAACAAAAGCGCTCTACGGGAGTGGGTGAAAAAGAATTGATACGCATTGCGGTTAAATCGATGGGATTGGATGAGTTGGCTCCGTTTAAACCGGAGGAACGCATCATTGAATACATGTTACAAAGTAATAACTCATCCCGCCTGGTAAATATGAATCTGGAAGCCTTTGCCGCGGAAACAGCCAGTGAAAGTCCTGCACCGGGTGGAGGTTCCATTGCAGCCTATGTGGGGGCGCTGGGTGTGGCCTTGGGTACTATGGTAGCCAATTTATCCGCGCATAAAAAAGGATGGGACAGCCGCTGGGATGAGTTCAGTACATGGGCCGATCAGGGGCAGGACCTAATGCAGCAGTTGATTCATTGCGTAGATGAAGATACCCGTGCCTTCAACCGTATCATGGAGGCGATGCAATTACCCAAAGGCACCGATGCTGAAAAAGAAAAACGACAAACCGCGATGGATAATGCCACACGCTATGCAATAGAAGTGCCACTTAAAGTGATGCGGTTGTGTTATCGTTCCCTCGATGTTATTGAAGCCATGGCACAAACCGGAAACCCAAACTCTGTATCTGATGCAGGCGTAGGTGCTTTGTGCGCGCGCGCCGGTGTTTGGGGTGCTTACATGAATGTGCAGATAAATGCAGCAGGTTTCAGCGATACAAACTTTACTCAACAGGCATTACAGGAAGGAAAACAAATGCTGGCATCCGCCCTTGAAAGAGAAGCAGCCATCCTTAAAATGGTGGAAGAAAAAATCGGATCTTAGTTTTTCTGTGCATCGAATCTGTTTGAATATAAGCGTTACCCAACTGTTTAACATTCGTTTGTATTTTTTGTACGGTTACTAATACCATCAAAAAGGTATTAAGCTGTATAAACTACAACGTATGAGAAAGCTTATCATCTTCCTGTTTTCAGGTACTGTATTGTTTGCCTGTAACACGTATCAGGCTAACGAATCTGATAAAACAGCCTATGCGGCAGCCGAGGCATCGGATGATTTGTATGCCGGTGATTCCGTTAAACTCATTAAAACGGCCGGCCTTCGAATGAAGGTGCAACAGGTGGAAAAAGCCGCTCCCGAAATTTCTACCCTCACGAAAAACTTTGGCGGCATGGTGATGCAGTATCAATATGATGCCGTAGAAGAGTACAGTAAAACCATTCCTTATGCAGATGATTCCATGCGTGTCATCAGCCGGTATACGCCTCAGGCTAATATGGAAGTAAGAGTTCCCACCCATGTTCTGGATACCTTTTTATTCACGATATCCAAACTGGGGTATTATACCGGTAATACCAACATGCAGGTGGATGATCGAAGCCTGGCGTATTTTAGAAACGTGCGAAAGCAACAGGTGCGCACCGATGCATTGGCAGATCAGCGACATGTTAAACGCAACACTAAAGATATGTTGAGGCATGTGGGTGTGCAGGATGACATGATTGATCAGCAAATTGACAATAAGGCCATTGACTATGATGTGAATTTCAGTGTGGTTAAAATTGATTTATTTCAAAATGCGGTGTTACGGAATGAGGTTATGGCGCGGACTGATTTTTCAGCGTACACGGTGCCGTTTACTTACCAATTTAAACAGGCATTACAATCAGGGTGGAAGCTGTTCCAGCAAATGCTTATTGCAGTGGCTCATTTATGGATGCTGATTATATTATTGCCCGTCGGGTTTGTGCTGATGAAATGGATGCGCCGACGTTTTCAATGGCAATCAAAATAATGTATGTGGTGAAAGAACGGATGATCGTTGGTGTGATTGTCCGTTCACTTTTTTTTACGGAACAGGAATGCGGTGAACTTTAACATCAGCCATCTTTAATCTGCCCGTTTTATTTTGTCCGGCAAAATATACCACACTACCGTCCTTGCTTGCCCGAAGTGTATGAAATCCGGTGCTGCTGATGTTTTCCCATGTTTCTCCTTCGTTGAATGTAATATCCACACCATTCAGTCCGCACGTAATCCATGTTTTGTTACGTAGATAATCAATGCAGCTCCTGTAACCTGACGGAGGACTCTTAGGGCTGAACCAGTCTTTCCCGCCATTGAGGGTGATGAAACAATTGTTGCTTGTCTGATCTTTTTTGCGATAATCACCCCCTGCAATCATCATCGTCTTTTTGTTTTTTACTGCAATGGAGTTCGGGCCGGAGGAGGATGATGTGTCGTTTATCGGTAATGCGATGCTGCCCTGTTTGTTGAAAAATCTTTTATGGGTTCCGCCGGTTACAAAAACTGCTTCAGCGCGACTTGCTTTTCCGATGTTGCTGCCGCTGGCGGCAAACAGTGCTTCTCCCGGTAGGGCTTCAGGGAGTTTGTCAGCAGGCAGGCGCTTCCATGTAACACCTCCATCAAATGTTCTGGCGATTAAAAAACGGCCGTCCACCGGATCGCCGATAACCATCCCGCTGCGGCTGTTCCAAAACATCATGGCATCCAGAAACATGCCGGAGGTAGTGTCTTTAAATACCACCTGCCAGCTTTTACCTCCATCGATGGTTCGTAAAATAAATGCAGGCTCACCAATACCCATCACGATGGCAGTCTGGCGGTCGAATGCCTCAATATCCCGGAATTCAATTTTCTCAAATCCTTTAACCTGATTCCATTCCCAGTGATTTCCGCCATCCACGGTTCTTCCCACCATGCCGTTGGAACCACTCACCCAAACTGTTTGTGCATCCACCACACTCATTCCCCTCAGGCTGGTTTTGTGCGGTACGGTGTATTCTGTAATGGGTTGCGCCAATCCTGCATCAGGCAATAAAATCCACATACAGCAGAAGAAAAGGAAACGAATTGTATTCATACATTGTACCATTCGGCTCCGAAGGTAGAAAGTTTATGGATTCGCCCGGCTGAATGGGATTTTAAAAAGTTTTTCCACCGCCTTTTATTAGCTTTGTCCACCCGGCAAAGGGATAAACCAAACTATTGCATGAGTTATAATTATCTGCCATTAGACCGAAAGCATACCAGTTTTCAACAAGTTCAGAACCTGCTGAAATTCGACCAATGGGTTTCTATAACCTTTGATGCCCATGAGCGCATTTTAAACTGCCGCTCGTACATTGATGAAAAAATGAAGCATGAAGATCAACTCTTTTATGGCATCAATACCGGCTTCGGATACCTGCAGCATGTTCGAATTGATAGCGCAGCGTTGAAAGAATTGCAATCCAATCTTATCCAGTCACACGCCTGCGGAATGGGGGAGCGGGTACCGGTACCCGTGGTGAAGCTGATGATGATGCTGAAGATTAAATCTTTAAGTTACGGTCATTCCGGTGTGCAGATAGATACGGTTAAACGATTGATGGACATGTACAATGCCGGTGTATGGCCGGTGGTGTATACGCAAGGCTCGCTGGGGGCCTCCGGTGATCTGGCGCCTTTGAGTCACCTTTGTTTGCCTTTGCTTGGAAAAGGTGAGGTGGAATATAATGGTAAGATTTATCCCGCTGCTGAAATATTGCAGCAAATGCAATGGGAGCCGATCGCACTGCAAAGTAAGGAAGGGCTGGCCCTGATTAATGGTACTCAGTTTATGAGTGCCTATGGGTTGTACAACCTGATTCAGTCACGCCGGCTGATGGAATGGGCGAATGTAATTGCCGCCATCAGTTTTGATGCGTTTGATGGAGTGGCAGATGCCTTCCATCCTTTAATACATCAGGTAAGGCCTCATGCCGGACAAATATCAGTGGCACAAACCATGCGGAACTTACTGCAGGGTAGCGCCATTTGTAACGGCAAAAAAACACAGGTGCAGGATCCGTATTCATTCCGTTGTATCCCTCAGGTACATGGAGCTACGGTAGACACGCTGAACTATGTGGAAGATGTGTTTATCCGGGAAATCAATTCGGTAACCGATAATCCTAATGTATTTCCGGAAGAGGATTTGATTATCAGTGGCGGTAATTTCCATGGTCAGCCGCTGGCCCTCGCTGCCGATTTCCTGAGCATTGCGATGAGTGAACTGGCCTCTATCAGTGAACGCCGCACGTATCAGTTAATCAGTGGCTCCAGAGGATTGCCGGCATTCTTAATCCATAATCCCGGACTGCATTCAGGGTTCATGATACCTCAATACACAGCTGCAGGTATAGTGAGTGAAAATAAACAGCTCTGTACTCCGGCCAGTGTGGATACGATACCTTCTTCCAACAATCAGGAAGATCATGTGAGCATGGGTGCCAACGCTGCTACTAAATGCAAACGGGTGATCGACAATGTGGAGAAAGTGCTGGCTATTGAATTGATGACCGCCGTTCAGGCACTCGAACTCAGAAGGCCTCTTCGTTCTTCTGAAACACTCGAATCGGTTGTTTCAGCATACCGGGAAAAAGTAGCGTTCAATGATGCCGATCGCATCCTGCATGATGATATGATGGCTTCCGTACAATTTTTACAACAACATTCAATTAAATACTAACGGTTATGAGTACCTCATCAATGGCTTACGATTTTGCAAAGTATAAAACTCCCACCGGAACGGCATTACAATGTAAGGGCTGGGTACAGGAGGCAGCACTGCGCATGTTGCTGAACAATCTGGATCCGGAAGTAGCCGAAAGGCCCGAGGAATTGATTGTGTATGGTGGACGTGGTAAGGCAGCCCGGAATATAGAGGCATTGGATAACATCATCAGCGCATTGAAAGTGCTTGAAAATGATGAAACCCTCCTGATTCAATCCGGTAAACCCGTGGCCATGTTGAAAACGCATCCCGACGCACCCAGGGTATTGCTATCCAATTCTCAACTGGTGCCTAAGTGGGCTACCTGGGAACACTTCGATGAACTGGAAAAAAAGGGATTGATGATGTACGGACAAATGACTGCCGGTTCATGGATTTATATCGGCAGCCAGGGCATTGTACAGGGAACCTACGAAACCTACGGCGCTGCGGCTGTCAAACATTTTGGAGGCACACTGAAAGGCACATTGAATGTAACCGCAGGGTTAGGAGGAATGGGAGGCGCACAACCCCTGGCCATCACCATGAACGAAGGTGTAGCCCTCATTGCCGAGGTGGAGGAATGGAGAATTGACAAACGTCTGGAAACCCGTTACCTCGATGAAAAATATATCCATCTGGATGAGGCAATTGATGCCGCATTGAAATATAAAGCAGAAGGTAAAGCAGTAAGTATTGGTGTACTCGCGAACGCCGTGCATTTGCTGCAGCGTTTGGTTGACAGAGGCATAGTGCCGGATACCTTAACAGATCAAACCTCTGCGCACGATCCGTTGATTGGCTACATACCGCATACCCTTACCAATGAGCAGGCTAATGCATTGCGCGAAAGCAATCCGGATGAATACATACGGTTAAGTTACAACAGCATGTACGAGCATGTGCGCCTGATGCTGGAGTTGCAGCAGCGCGGAGCCATTACATTTGATTATGGCAATAACATCCGGGCCAGAGCGGCTGAGAAAGGACTGAAAAACGCATTTGATTTTCCGGGTTTTGTACCGGCATATATTCGTCCGTTATTCTGCGAAGGAAAAGGACCATTCCGATGGGCAGCCCTCAGCGGCGATCCGGAAGATATTCGTGTAACCGACGCCGTTATGATGGAGTTGTTTCCTGAAAATACCGGAATGATTCGCTGGATGAAAATGGCGCAGGAAAAAATTGCCTTCCAGGGTATACCCGCCAGGATCTGCTGGATTGGTCAGGGAGAAAGAGAAAAAGCAGGTCTGGCATTTAATGAACTGGTGCGTACCGGAAAGGTGAAAGCGCCGATTGTGATTGGCCGGGATCATCTGGATACCGGATCGGTGGCGAGTCCGAACCGGGAGACAGAGGCGATGCTGGATGGTTCAGATGCAGTGGCCGACTGGCCAATTCTCAATGCACTGGTGAATACTGCCGGTGGAGCCTCCTGGGTAAGTTTGCACCATGGTGGCGGAGTGGGAATGGGATACAGCATCCATTCCGGTATGGTGATTGTGGCTGACGGAACGCCTGAAGCAGCAGCGCGTCTGAGCAGGGTACTCCGCAATGATCCGGGCATGGGAGTGATTCGCCATGCGGATGCAGGCTATGATATTGCACAACGTGTAGCGAAAGAACAACATCTGGATATCCGTGAGCGATTGAAAGGATAATGAATTCCGGTGTTTACAGAACATCATTAAAAAATGCCCGGCAACGGGCATTTTACTTTTTATTAAGGTTGAGGTATTTAATAAGTTGGGGTAATGCCCATGTTGTAAAAAATAAAACTCCAGAAATCTTTCTGTTCATCCACAATTTGTTGAGTGCTCATGCCCGCACCGTGGCCGGCTTTAGTTTCAACACGAATGAGCGTGGGTAAATTGCCCCGCTGGGCTTGTTGCAGGGTGGCGGCAAATTTGAAAGAATGTGCAGGTACCACACGGTCGTCGTGATCAGCAGTAAACACCATGGTAGCCGGATATTGCGCCGGTTTTAAATTGTGCAGCGGAGAATATCCCAACAGGTATTCAAACATTTCCTTGCTTTCTTCTGAAGTGCCGTAATCATAAGCCCAGCCGGCGCCGGAGGTAAATTTATGATACCGCAGCATGTCCAGCACACCTACTTCAGGTGCTGCCACTTTGCAAATGTCGGGCTGTTGGGTCATAACTGCACCAACAAGTAGTCCGCCATTACTCCCTCCGTTCAATGCAAGGTAGTCGGTAGAAGTATATTTTTCTTTTTTAAGATATTCAGCAGCGGCAATAAAATCGTCGAACACATTTTGTTTTTGTGTTTTTGTTCCGGCCTTATGCCAGCTTTTTCCATATTCACCACCTCCTCGTAAATTGGCTATCGCCAGCACACCGCCCTGTTCCAGCAGAATAACATTCGAAACACTGAAAGTTGGAGTGAGGCTTACATCAAATCCTCCATACCCGTACAGTAAGGTGGGGTTCTTGCCGTTTAAATCCAACCCTTTCCTGTGGATGATAAACATGGGTATTTTGGTGCCGTCTTTGGAAGGGTAAAACACCTGTTTTGATTCATACGCATCGGGATTGAACTGAACATCCGGTTTTATATACAGGGTAGAGGTGCCGGTTTCGATATCCAGTTTGTAAATGGTGTAGGGAGAAGTAAAACTCATGTAACCATAATACAATACGGTTGCTGATGTTTTTTCACTAAATCCGTAGGCACTGCCCACACCAGGTAATTGAATATCACGGATATGCTTACCCGAAAAATCGTACTGCTTTACCTTGCTGTAGGCATCTTTCAGGTATACCGCAAAAATATATTTCCCGGCAATGTTGGCATTGAGAACTTCCGTGGTTTCAGGTATCAGGTCTTCCCAGTTTGATTCCTGCGGATGATCAATAGGAGCCCGCACTACTTTGCTGTTGGGCGCGTTGCGGTCGGTATAGATGTAAAAGTACCGGTCGTCTGCATGCAACACACTGTGTTTGTTCTTCATGTCGCCCACAATCGTTTGAATGGGCGCACCGGGCTTGGTGAGGTCTTTTATCATCAGCTCATTGCCATACGTAGCATTGGATGCTGTGATAATCAGCCAGCGTTGATTCTCAGTTACTCTTCCGCCAACATACCGGCGGGGATTAGCCGCATCTCCAAAAATCAACTGATCGTCTTTTTGTGCTGTTCCAAGTTTATGGTAATACAACATGTGCTGGTTGGTGAAGCCACTCAGCATACTCGATTCAACATCTCTCTTGTAGGTGCTGTAATACAAGCCTTCTTCACCTTTCCAGCTGGCTCCGCTGAATTTTATGTCTTTCAGCGTATCATCCATTTTTACACCGGTATGGGCATTCATCAGAATAACCTTTCTCCAGTCTGAGCCACCTTCTGATATGCTATACGCGAGTAAGTTGCCGCTTTCTGTAAAATGCATGCCGGCCAGTGAGGTGGTGCCATCCGCTGAAAAAGTATTGGGATCCAGAAATACGGTAGCCTCGCCGCCCGATTTTTTCTTTCGGTATACTACACTATGGTTTTGCAATCCTGAGTTGCGGGAGTAATAAATATATTCACCTTGTGTGTTGGGCGCGGATATCTTTTCATAATTGTACAAATCACGGTAACGATTTCCAATCGCTTCTCTATACGGGATTTTGGAAAGATATGATTGAGTGAGTTGATTTTGTGCCTTTACCCACTGTGCGGTTTCTTCACTTCGGTCATCTTCCAGCCAGCGATACGGATCAGCTACTTTTACTCCAAAATATTCATCTACGGTTTGATCTTTTCTTGTTTCAGGATACTGCATACCTGTTTGTTGAGGGTTGTTATACGTTGATACTCTTGATTCACTGCATGCTGTAACCGCAAGCGCCGTTGCAGCAAATAATACCAGTTGCTTCATATTACTGCTTTTGCCGGCTAAGTTAAATAGATTATCAACACCATCTCCCCGCATTTTTATGGGTAGAGAGAGGTTCAAATTACAGAAATCTGAAATATTATCTCCAAAGTGAGTTACCGGTAGGATTTATTTAAACCGATTTACATCTTAGTTTAAAAATGGAGTATGAGCTGCGTGTAGATGTTTCTTCCGCTTCTTGGCACATTGCCCCAATCGTTGTGCTCATGATAATACTTGTTGAGAATATTTTCAACACCTGCCTGTAACTGTAGTTTCATTTTGTTCAGTGAAAACTGATAGCCTGTTCTGAGGTGCAGTAAAACAAATCCGTTGGTAGCATCTTCTCCGGCATTTTTGTTTATACGATGCTGGGCTGCTGATGCCTCCATTTCTGCCCTCAGCATTAAACTGTTTTTGGTGTATCCGGCAGAGGTGATCCATTTAAGCGGAGCAATCCCGGGCAGGGTTACATTTTCAGACGTGGTTGCGTACGTATATTTTAATGTCTGTATCCAGTTGAAATTACCGAATAACTGATGGGCGCTGCTGCATTCAAAACCCAGGATGGTGGCTGTGGGAGATTGTGTATACTTTTTTACTCCGCGCGCACCGGGCGTCATGGTGCTGAACGAAGTGTCCATCTCTCCGAGTATATAATCCTCAATATGGCTGATGTGTACGGTAACACTGAACTGATGTTTTCTCTTGTTGAACTGTATACCGGTTTCAGCATTCAACGCACGCTCTTTTTTAAGGGATGGGTTTCCAATATAATCAAAACCGTCGTTGCTGTTGAACAGATAAAATCCATATTGTTCGCTGGCAGTAGGGGCTCTTTCGGTATATCCGGCATTGACGCGCCATCTCCAGGCCGGATGAAACAGGTACGTTCCCTGCACAGAAATATTTCCTGTAGTGTATGCCGTGCCGTTAGTGGAATTGCTGAATATACTTACATGGTCTTTTGCTTCCTGTGTGGTTAACTGCGTTTGTATATGATCCAATCTGGTATTGAGTTGTAATCTGAACTTTTTACTGACGGTATAATTCCAAACACCTCCCAGTCCTGCCTGTGTACGACTGTTATTAGGCCAGGTAAGCATGTACATGGGTGCTTCATTTTGCGGGTACATGGTCATGGATGCATACAAACGGGTTTTTGAAACATCAGCTATCCATTGAAACTGATGATTCTTACGCACGCGCATTTGGGTGATGAGGTTTATTCCCATGGTGCGGCTGTTCCCCGGCATATCCATGTGCATCGGGATGTTGGGGCGCCGGGTATCATCCATAAAATGACGGATGTAATTGTAATAGCCTTTTACCTGCCATTCTTTTACCAGCGATGTGGTTTGAGTATAATTTTTACTGAGTGTAACGGAGGCAATGCGGGCAGAGGCATATCCTACATCCATGGGCAGGGCAGGGTAACCAATGAAAAACGCATCATCACCAATGAAGTCTGTTTTTAATGATAGGTTGGGCCGGAGCATATTTTTAACCGACAATGAATAATTGATTTTTTCGAAACTTGAATGCTCTACGGTTTGCTTGTTTCCATCAGTGTAATTTCCGGCTTTGCGGTAGGTGGCAGTAGCCAATGCGGCCCAACGGTTGCCTGAGTAATTTATTTTCAGCGACTCGTACAATGCGTGATTAACCGTTTGATAACCCGTTTGAAATTGTCCGTTTACATCGCCCTTTTTTGTAATTGATGGTTCCTGCATTTTCATATTTATTGTACCTCCAATGGAAGAACCATGTATAAATCCCTTACTGCCGGTAGTTACCTGAACCGATTCAAGATTGGATGGTTCAATGTAAATGGTTGCCGGATCCATTTTGTCGGTACAGGCTCCGTGTATGCGCATGCCGTCGAGTAATACGTTAATTTGTCCGCTGCTGAAACTGCGGATGGTGGGTTCCATGCCATATGCCCCCCGGCGTATCATGTTGATTTCCGGTAACCTCGAAAGGATATCTTCCAGGGTTGCGGCCGTATTGGTTTTATAAAATTGCACCAGCTGCTGTTGCTGATTTTTTATCTGGGCATTTAAGGTAACCTCATGCAGATTGACAGACTGATGTTCCAGAAATTTCTGTGTACTGTCGTTCTGAGCAAACAGTGCTGCACTGATGCCCATGGCCACCATGAAAAGAATACTTTTCATAAGCAAAGAATGAGAGCAGGTGTACGTTGCATACACCTGCCCGTGTGATTAAAATGTAATATCAAAGTACTGGGTGCTGTCTGCCACCTCCGTACCATGCAAATAATCCATGTGGATCCGCCAGAAGCCTGACATGGTAAAGTTCACTTTGCCTTTGTAATGTCCTTTGCCCACATGTGCCGGCATCACGTTGTTGGGAGAGCCGTGGCCCATGGTAGGCATTTCCGGGGTGTGCATTACAGTGAGTGTACTGTCTGCCGGGAAACTCATCATAGATGTTCTTTTGTACACTGCCAGTTCATAATCATTGATGCCGATTTTAGGCTTTGCAGGTTCTATCAGTGCCACAAAGTATTTTTCACCATTGTGAGCGGATGTAAATGATTTCATTTTAGATTCTGTGGGTTCTGTTACACTGATGGTAGAAGTGTAGGTACCGATTGCACCGGTAACGGGATGGGTTACCCGAACACCCAACGTCCATGTACCTCCGGTTGAAGGCATAATAAATACAACACTTCCTTCAAAGAGTTGGTTGGTTGCAACAGGCAAGGGGTTTTCGTACGGGGATGCATGCTGCATCATGCCCATATCCATCATAGGGTGGAGGGTTATCGGTGCTTCTGTTATGGTTTGTCCTGTAATGGAATCCTTTACCAGAAAGTAAAAGCGCTGGTATCCGGTATACACATTGGGTGTGGTGCTATAGATATCAACGGTTAAGCCGGCCCCCGGAGCGTAACCTCCTGAAATTTTATGCAAGCCCTGTGTGGGATCCGGTGCGGACGCATCGTCTTTTGAACAGGAGAATAATAATGTTGCAGATGCAGTGCACACAAGGGCCCACATCAATAGAATATGACGTTTCATTTGAATTAAATATGTTGATTAGAATAAATTGCCGGGCATGCTTTACCCATGCAAACGGACTGAATAAATGAGGAATGGACTATTACACCAGTGGAGGATGAAAGATATTGCTCCTCCATTCAAACTGGTAGTGAGAATGATAAGCGGGATATACAACAGCTGCTACTTTGTATTGAGCTGCAAAAGTTTCAGGTTGTTCAATCATGCAGGGGGAAATTTCCACCCATTGCACCGCCCTGTTGTTTTCTGTTTTATCCGAATGATTTTCTGCTTTTTCGGTTTTCTTGTTTAACACGCAGTTACCGGCACATTTCTTCTCCGGTTTGGCTTTGTTTTCGCATAATGCTGACGCGATATATGCCCTGTTTGCATGAAACCATACTGCTACTCCGGCTGTGTAAAAAGCCTGAATGGAAAATATCAGTATCAAACACCCTGCAACAATCGATTTCATACGGCAAATGTAATTGTATAGCTTTTGTATCGTGCTGATGGTTATCAGTTTTATGTATGAGATTGGAGGAGTTATCGCTTTTCGGTATCGGCACGCAAAATACAGATTTACAATATCTTAACAGTTCTTTAAACTGTAGATTTTCATGTTTGGTACATACATTTGTACCACTAAAATTTTTAATATGGATCAAACGAACCGTGTGGTTGAGGTAAACGGACAACCCTTTACTTTAAACGATACTGCATTGGAGGATATACAATTTTATCCTGTTGAAAACGACTGGTATCATTTCATCATCGACCGGGAGGTGCTTCGGGTACGACTGATATCGTACGACATGAACAAGCAAATGCTCACGCTGGAACATGATCAGGTTCGGTACGAAATATTTATTAAAGGTGCACTCGAACAACAAATTGCCCGTATGGGCCTGGATAAGGTAGTAGAACATAGTGTACAGTCGATAAAAGCGCCCATGCCCGGACTGGTACTCGAGATTTCGGTATCTGAAGGGGACATCATTGACAAAGGTGCAAAGGTGCTGGTACTGGAGGCAATGAAAATGGAAAATGTGATTACCGCTCCGGCACACTCCATTGTCAAAAAGATTGTAGTTCAACAAGGAGTAGCGGTAGAAAAAGGACAATTATTAATTGAACTGGAAACCACATAAAGGAGATAAAAAACATGAAAAAAATATTAGTTGCGAACCGTGGAGAAATTGCATTGCGCGTGATGCAATCTATCAGAAAGATGGGGTTAAAATCTGTGGCCGTGTATTCAGAGGCGGATAAAAACTCGCCTCATGTGCTGTTTGCCGATGAAGCTGTTTGTATCGGAGCAGCTCCATCCTCACAGTCTTACCTGAGAACAGATGCTGTCCTGGAAGCCGCGAGGCTCACTGGCGCAGAGGGCATTCATCCCGGCTATGGTTTCTTAAGCGAGAATGCAGCTTTTGCTCAGGCAGTACAGGATGCTGGAATGGTATTTATTGGCCCCACACCTGAAGCTATTGAAATGATGGGCTCCAAACTTGCAGCAAAAGCGGCAGTTAAACAATATGATATTCCTCTGGTACCGGGAACGGACACCGCCATACAGGATCTGCAGACAGCTAAAAAAATTGCTAACGATATCGGATACCCGCTGTTGATCAAGGCCTCTGCCGGTGGGGGTGGAAAGGGAATGCGCACCGTGTTTAAGGCAGACGAACTGGAGGAGCAGATGAGCAGGGCTATTAGTGAAGCAACAGCCGCGTTTGGAGATGGTTCTGTATTTATTGAGCGACTGGTTGTTCGTCCGCGCCACATTGAAATTCAAATCCTCGCCGATCAGCATGGAAATACCCTCTATCTCTTCGAGCGGGAATGCAGCATCCAGCGCCGCCATCAAAAAGTAATTGAGGAAGCGCCCTCCTCTGTGTTAACACCGGAAGTACGTAAAGCCATGGGCGAGGCTGCCGTTAAAGTGGCTCAGTCATGCAACTACACCGGCGCCGGTACCGTGGAGTTTCTGGTAGATGATGCACTGAATTTTTACTTCCTGGAGATGAACACACGCCTGCAGGTTGAACACCCTGTAACCGAAATGATTACCGGTATTGATCTGGTGGAACAACAGATTCGTGTGGCAAGGGGTGAAACATTATCCTTCACTCAAAACGATCTGACCATTCGGGGCCATGCCATCGAACTGCGGGTATATGCGGAGGATTCCATGAATGGATTTATGCCTTCTACCGGAACCCTGGAGGTGTATCAGCCTCCTGTTGGCCCGGGCATTCGGGTAGATGAAGGTTACCGCGAAGGAATGGAAGTACCCGTGTATTACGATCCGCTGCTCGCCAAGATGATAACGTATGCGGATACCCGCGCTGAGGCTATTGAAGCTATGAATGAAGCTATCCTTCAGTATCGCATTGAAGGTGTACAGACTACCTTGCCGTTCGGGGCTTTTGTGATGCAACATGAAGCCTTCCGCTCCGGAAATTTTGATACGGGTTTTGTACAGCAGTATTTCAATGACAAGAGCGAAGCTACCCGCCGTCAACATATTGCCGCTAAACTGGCCCGGGCTGCCGCACGATGGTGGGATGCGCATTCCAATGAAAAAACAATCAGTGATGCCTATCCCATACTCAGGGATAAGCTGGAAGCCAGTAAGGAAGGAGGCGGTGCCCAGAGAATTGAACAGCAACACAAGAAAGGAAAACTCACAGCCCATGAAAGGATTCAACTGTTGCTCGATAAAGGCTCGTTCGAAGAAATTGGTGCATTGGTAGTTCACCGCACGCGCGATTTTGATATGGATCAACAATTGTATCCCGGCGATGGCGTAGTAACCGGATATGGCACCATTCATGGACGACCGGTGTATGTGTTTGCACAGGATTTCACCGTGTTTGGTGGTGCTCTTTCTGAAACACATGCTGAAAAAATCTGTAAGGTGATGGATCTTGCCGTGAAAACAGGCACTCCCGTTATTGGACTGAACGATTCCGGTGGAGCCCGCATTCAGGAAGGGGTGCGTTCCCTGGCAGGATATGCGGATATATTTTATAGAAATGTGCAAGCATCCGGTGTGGTGCCTCAGTTATCGGCCATCATGGGGCCTTGCGCCGGTGGTGCGGTGTATTCTCCGGCTATTACCGACTTTACCATCATGGTGGAAGGAACGAGTTATATGTTTGTAACAGGACCTAACGTGGTTAAAACCGTTACCAACGAAAATGTTACCTCGGAAGAACTTGGCGGTGCATTAACACATGCCACAAAATCCGGCGTTACACACTTAACGGCTGCAAATGATGTGGAGTGTATTGCGATGTTGAAGAAACTGCTTTCGTATATTCCGCAGAGTAATCGTGAACAACCACCGGCACTGCCATACACTTCCGGAGATGAGTGGCGCCCGGAATTGAATAATATTGTTCCGCAAAATGCCAATCACCCGTATGATATGCGGGAAGTTATTGCCGGGGTATGCGATACCGATAGTTTCTTCGAAATTCATCCGCAGTATGCAGAGAATATTGTGGTTGGTTTCAGTCGCATTGGAGGCCAGTCGATTGGTATTATTGCCAATCAGCCACAATCCCTCGCCGGAGTACTGGATATTGAAAGTGCACGAAAGGCGGCACGTTTTACACGCTTTTGCGATTGCTTCAACATTCCCTTGCTGGTGTTGGTGGATGTGCCGGGTTTCTTGCCGGGTACTGATCAGGAATGGCATGGTATCATTACCAATGGTGCCAAACTACTGTATGCATTGAGCGAAGCCACTGTACCGCGTGTTACGGTGATCACGCGCAAAGCTTACGGTGGTGCGTATGATGTGATGAACTCCAAACATATTGGTGCAGACATCAACTATGCTTGGCCTACCGCAGAAATTGCCGTGATGGGCGCCAAAGGAGCATCGGAAATTATTTTCAAGAAAGAAATTGCCGCTGCTGCAGATCCTGCACAGGAATTGCTCAACAAAGAAAAACTGTATGCAGAGAAATTTGCCACACCGTATCAGGCAGCTGAACGCGGTTTCATTGATGAAGTGATTGAACCGGCCGCTACCAGAGAAAAGCTCATCCGTGCCTTCCGGATGCTGAAACATAAATCGGTTGAAGGACCCAAAAGAAAACATGGCAATATTCCCCTGTAACAAACCACCGCATGGTTTGAGGTGATATAACCCTGGATAATTTTGTGGGTAGATTTCTTGTCCGATTAATCGGATATACAATACTATCGGGTGGGGCAGACTGGATTTGAACGGTTGGCTCCACCCACTTTCTTTGGTGATGATTCCTTACTACATGAAGTATTGTGTGGTTCAGTATGCACGTTAATCCTTTACCTGTTTGAACAGCACCCATCGCATGTTCCTCAGTATATACATTCATTGCGAATAAAGAAAATATGTGTTTTTCTTAAAGTTGAAATGTTGTATATTACATGCCCTCATCTGTGAAGGGTGGGAGATTTAATCAATTTAACTATGAAAGAAAATTACAGTTTTTCGTACAATGTGTTTGAAGATGTTACTGAGTTAACACCCGATGATCAGGCTCTGGTGGAGAAAGCCCGCAAGGCTACGGAATTATCGTATGCGCCTTACAGTAAGTTTAATGTGGCAGCGGTAGCCAAAACATCCTCCGGCCAGTTTGTAACAGGAACGAATCAGGAGAACGCCTCTTTTCCTGCGGGTATATGTGCCGAGCGTACATTGTTGTCAGCTGTTTCGAGTTTATATCCGGCTGATTCCGTTACCACCATTGCAATAAGCTATCATAATAACAACGCGGGCGGACACAGCGACAGGCCCGTATCACCCTGTGGTATTTGCCGGCAAAGTTTGCTGGAATTCGAAAACAGAACCAAACAAAAAATCCGGCTGATTTTAAGCGGGATGAATGGAAAGGTGATGGTGATTGACAGCGCTTCTATGCTCTTGCCGTTTTCCTTCGGCAGTGATGATTTAAAGTAATCAGGGTTTGTAAGTAACCCGGTAAATCAGGTTGCTGTAATCATCCGAAATCAGCATCGAACCATCCTGCAAAAACTGCACATCTACCGGTCTGCCCAATACTTTACCTCCAGGTTGTAACCATCCATCGGCAAATGTGGTAAACCCGGTTGATTTTCCGGATGCATCCAACTGAACCATTCCGATTCTGTAACCGATTGGTTCTGAACGGTTCCAGCTTCCGTGTTCAGCAATCAACAATGCGTTTTTGAATGAAGCCGGGAAATGGCTGCCTGTATTGAAACGCAGGCCCAACGCGGCTCCATGTGGGGTCAGGTTTTGAACCGGTGCCACATAATCTCCACAACTTTTGCCTTTCCCAAATTCAGGATCAGGAGTATCGCCCTGATGACAGTATGGGTAACCGAAATGCATACCCGAAGCAGGAGCGGTGTTCAGCTCATCGGCCGGCATATTATCTCCCATGTTGTCTCTGCCATTATCTGTAAACCACAAATGTTTGGTTTCGGGATGCCAGGTAAAGCCCACGGTATTCCGTACACCTTTTGCAAAAATTTCCATTCCGCTGCCATCCGCATTCATTCGCGTAATGCTGGCATACACCGGATTTTTACTTTCACAAATATTGCAGGGAGCTCCTACGGGTACATACAGTTTTTCATCCGGACCAAAAGCGATGAACTTCCAGCCGTGGTGCCTGTCGGTAGGGTATTTATCATACACCGTAACGGGAGCGGGAGGAGAGGCTAAACGTTCATCAATATTTTCAAGTTTGAGAATACTGGAAATGGTTGCTATGTATAAGTGGCCGTTTTTCCAGGCAACGCCATTGGGAGTATTTAAGTTTTTGGCAACGGTATACACCTGATCTGCTTTGCCATCTTTGTTTTCATCCACCACTGCATATACGTTTTTACCCATAGAGCCTACATACAGAATGCCATTGTCTGATAATGTCATGCTGCGTGCGCCCTGTACTTTCGCATAAGTATCAATATGAAAACCTTCCGGTAAACGAATGGCGTTTAATGGTTCAGGTAGTGAGGCATTTGCGGTGAGCTGCATCTCCCGAAGCGGGAGTGAATCAGCAATAGGTTCGTTAGCGGCAGGAACTGCGATTTGTTCATTTCCCTGAGGCGTATTACCTGCACACGAAACAATGGATGCCGCAATGAGCAGTACGGCAGAACTTAAGGTTACCCAAGTTTTTTTCATAGTACAATCTACACCGATTTCAGCGAAACACCATGCCGCTGGTCATAAATTACAATGGGATTACACGGAATCAGAATGGGGAATCCAATTCGAGTAATTGGGCAAAGGAAACCAGTTCATCATGTTTGTACCGGTTCTTGTCGTCATCATAACACTTACTCAATTCCAGCAACAGGCTGTGGATGATTTCCCGGTTGTTTGCCGGACTCATATGATATTGTTTGTTGCTTGCTTCTATTTTCCGAAGATAATTCTCCACATCGGGCATGGAATATAGTTGACCGGTGGCAGGTTCAATGAAAAAGGCAATGTCTGCGCTGCCTACGGAGTGTTCATTTTCGGGAGTGATGAGGGTGTTGAACCATGCTAAAATAAACTGTCGGGGAATGCGCACCGCATGCACCGGTAAGTCATGCTGCTCACATAAAATCAGGTACAGGATGCCGTTGGCAAAGGCATTTCCTTTTTTAGATTCGAGGGCTTTGTTGATCAGGAATGCCTCAGGATTCTGATACGTTAACTCCAGGCCACTCATTTTATAGTAATTGTAAAAGATACCGTTGAAAACGTTCACTCTTTCAATGGGGGTGAGGTAACTGTTGAGTTCGAGCCAGATATTTTTACTGAGTTTTCCAATTTCCTGATGTACTGTCCGTGTTTCCAGATCCGGATAATGATAGCGGGCCACCAGCAGGGCGCCATCGAGTAATGTACCGTTATTGTCGCGCCAGTGAATGAACTCTTCTTCCAGTTCACGCATGTGTACACGGTGAATCAGGAATTCAATTCTTTCCTGTGTAAAAGAGCTGCCGGTATTTTCCCAAAGGTGTTCGAGGTTAGGGATAATCTTCCTGCCCAGCGAAACTATTTTTTCGCTCACGGTAGAATACACATCCTCGTCAGGATCATCAATCAGCCGCATCAGTGCATGTATTTCTTTGTCGGTTTCCATCCGTAGGGCTTATGGGTATATTATTTTTTTGTGGGCGCTTTTTTCTTTGCAGCTTTCTTCACCGCTGTTTTCTTGGTAGCTGTTTTTTTAGCCGATTTTTTAGTGAAGGCTGACGGATCCTGCTCTGTAATCATTTTTTTAACCGTTTCAATATCCAGGTCTTTCAGCTCTTCCGGTGAATACTTTTCGCGATTGGCCTTAGGCAATACTTTCAGCATCTTCTTGCCGAACCGGATAAATGCGCCCCATCTTCCGTTTTCGATGGCAATCTTTTCATCAGGCCATTGCTGGATGAACCGATTGGCTTCTTTCTCCATTTTCTTTTCAATCAGCTGATTGCAATCTTCCTGTGTCAGATTCTCAAAGTCATACGACTTGTTCACATTAATGAACAGGTTGTTCCATTTGATGTACGGCCCAAAACGACCTTTGCCTTTGGTAATCGGTTTTTCATCGTAATACCCAATGGGTGCATCTTCAATGGCCTTCGCTTCAATAATTTCAATGGCACGTTTCATATCAATGTCGCTCAGTTCTTCCCCACGGGGGATAGAAATAAACTGATCACCCACTTTTACATACGGACCGAAACGCCCGATATTCACCGACACTTCCTCGCCCTTGTATTCACCCAGAATATAGGGGAGTTTCAACAGTTCCAGGGCTTCTTCCATCGAAATGGTTTCAATGCTCTGAGAAGCTTTCAGTTTGGCAAAACGCGGTTTTTCTTCGTCGGAGGGAGAGCCCAGTTGAACCATGGGGCCATACCTGCCCATGCGTGCAATCACCGGTTTCCCGCTTTCAGGATCTTCGCCGAGGAGCCTTTCGCCCACAGCCCGTTCAGCAGTTTCCAGCGTGTGTGCCACACCGTTATGGAATGGTTTATAGAAGGAATCTACCATGTTATTCCACACTATTTTTCCTTCGGCAATTTCATCAAACTCTTTTTCAATATTGGCAGTGAAGGAATAATCCATCACTTTTTCAAAATGCTGATTTAAAAAGTCGGTTACTACCAGTCCCAGGTCGGTTGGAAAGAGTTTTGCTTTTTCAGCACCCGTGTTTTCAACCTCCGTTGTTTTTTCAACCCGGTCGTTTTTCAGTTTGAATACACGGTAATTTCTTTGTATGCCTTCCTTGTCCTTTTTTTCTACATAGTTTCTTTTGATGATGGTAGTAATGGTAGGAGCGTAGGTACTGGGGCGACCGATGCCCAATTCTTCCAGTTTTTTTACGAGTGAGGCTTCCGTGTACCGGGGGCTGTGGCGGGAGAATTTTTCTGTAGCTGTCATTTCCCTGAATTCGAGCTGCTGGCCGGGAGTGAGATTCGGCAACCGGCTTTCATCACCGGAGGCATCGGGTTCATCCTCATCATGGCCTTCCATATACACTTTTAAAAACCCGTCGAATTTTACAACTTCACCGCTGGCACTCAATTCTTCTTCTGCCTGGGGAGATTGAACGGAAATTTTGGCAATCGTTTTTTCCAGTTCAGCATCACTCATCTGGCTGGCAATGGTTCGCTTCCAAATCAGTTCATACAAACGATTCAGTTCCGGATCGCCCACGGAATGATTTTGCATATAGGTAGGTCGGATGGCCTCATGCGCTTCCTGGGCACTTTCGTTTTTATTCTTGTATTTTCTTACCTGTATATATTTATCTCCGTACTGGCTGCTGATTTCGTTGGTGATTTGATTCAGTGCAGTATCACTCAGGTTCACGCTGTCGGTACGCATGTACGTTATCTTACCGCTTTCATACAGGCGCTGTGCCAGCATCATGGTTTTACTCACGCTGTAACCGAGTTTACGACTGGCTTCCTGCTGAAGGGTAGAGGTGGTGAAAGGGGCAGCCGGACTCCTTTTGCCGGGTTTGGTCTGCACATCTTTTACAATATATTTTCCGCCGATACACCTGTTCAGAAATTGCTCGGCGTCTTCTGCTTGACTGAATTTTTGTCCTTCAGCTTTAAAGGGCAACAGTTTGCCGGATATATCTTTTGCCGCCAGCTGGGCTTCAATTTTAAAACTGGCCACCGGAGTAAACTGGTTGATCTCCCGTTCTTTTTCCACAATCAGTTTCACAGCCACACTCTGCACACGACCTGCACTGAGGCCGCCTTGCTGTCCGATTTTCCTCCACAATACCGGACTCAGTTCAAACCCCACCAAACGGTCAACCACCCTGCGGGCCTGTTGCGCATTCACGAGGTTCATATTGATGGTGCGGGGGTTCTTTACTGCTTTTTCAATAGCGGGTTTGGTGATTTCGTGGAATACAATCCGCTTGGTTGTTTTAGGGTCGAGGTTGAGAACTTCCGCCAGATGCCAGCTGATGCTTTCTCCTTCGCGGTCCTCATCCGATGCCAGCCATACTTCATCTACTTTTTTCGCTAAGGATTTCAATTCACTCACCACTTTTTGCTTTTCAGCCGGTACGATGTAGGAAGGGCGGTATTGATTATGTACATCAATACCCATATCATTTTTCTCAAGGTCACGGATATGGCCAAAACAACTTTTTACCTGAAAATCTTTTCCCAGGATGCCTTCTATGGTTTTTGCCTTTGCAGGCGACTCAACAATCAACAGATTTTTTGCCATCTTTAATTATGCTGCATTTTGCATTGCAGGGCAGGTTTTTATATATCAATATTTTAGTAATGTGATTGCGGTCATAGGTGAAAGTTGTCACCCAATCGTCAACCCAACACTTGCAATATTAGTTTAAAATTGAAAAAATCAAAATTTCGGCCAAAAGTAAGGGGTCAGGAGAGGAAGGAAACGATGTGCTGCATTACGTCGGGATCGCGGTAAATTTTCCTGTGTCCCAGTCCGCTGGTCAGATGAAACAGAATATGTGGATGTTTATCATTTATAATAGGATGTACATCATCAATGGGTGTAATATCATCATCGGCATCGTGAACCCATAAAATGTTGGCGCGCGTATATTGTACGGCCCTGCGCATGGAAAACCAGGTGGCCGGTTTGCCGCTTACTGTCAGGATTTCTTTTTCCAGTGCTTCCTGAATTTTCTGATTCTGAATGCCCAGCATCCACATTCCTTTTCTAATAGCCGTTGTGGTTTCGGTTGCCGGAGCAAGAAACACCACCTTTACGTGTGGTGCTACCAAAATATTTTCGAGTGCCAGAGCCAGGCTCAATCCGCCAAAAGAATGCGCAATGTAAGCATCCAGCGGTCCGTATAATTGGTGTATCCGGGTGATTACCGCGGCGTAATCAAGCGCATGCGCTGTTTTACCTTCACTCTCTCCGTGTGCAGGCGCATCAAAAGCCAGTATTTCATAGCCTTGCTGAATGAGTGGTTCGATGAAATGATCGAACGTATGTACAGAGGATGAAAATCCATGCAGGATCAGTGCTTTTTTCGGGGCTCCGGCATTGCAGCGGTATCCTCTGATCCACAAATTATTCCATTGAAAGGCCAGCGGCTCGAAGGTACTGAAACGGCTTATTTTTTTGTGTCCGGGTAAAGTAATGGGGGTGGTAAACAACTTAAAACTCTGTTTGCCGGTAAGGCGCGGACTCACTTTCGACAATACCGATAACTGGATACGGATTATTTTGAACGCCAACTTTTTTTGTACATTCATACTGCAAAGATAAA
>ENA-UOUJ01000210-UOUJ01000210.1-activated-sludge-metagenome-genome-assembly--contig:-NODE-210-length-47736-cov-9.573604_pt1 | contig 47736 bp, 39 predicted proteins | sample MGYA00249839_ERZ747224 | MGnify/ENA primary metagenome ERZ747224 (study PRJEB28782, sample SAMN03220277) | activated sludge metagenome | biome: wastewater; feature: sewage sludge; material... | reverse complement strand
TTTACGGCGCGGGCATCCGCCATTTCGACGTGGCCTCGCTCCCCGAGATCGAGGATGCGGCCACGATCCCGGGCGCAAACCTGCATTTCATGCATCCCGTGAAGTCGCGCGAAGCCATTCGCCGCGCGTACCACGAGCACGGCGTCCGGAGCTTTGCGCTCGATAGCGAGGACGAGCTTCGCAAGATCGTCGAGGAGACGTCGGACAGTTCCGGCCCCGCGCGCGATCTCGCGCTCTTCGTTCGCATCGCCGTGCCGGCCATCAACAGCCGCATTCCGTTGGAGCGCAAGTTCGGCACCGGCGGGCAGCTGGCTGCGCGCCTGCTGGTCGAGGCGCGGCAGGTCGCGGGTGAGCTCGGCATCACCTTCCACGTCGGGTCCCAGACCATGACGCCCGATGCCTACATCAACGCGCTCGGCGAAGTGCAGCGCCTGATCGGCATGGCAGGCGTCGTCGTGGATCGCCTCGACGTCGGCGGTGGCTTCCCGTCCATCTATCCGAACATGCAGCCGGCCCCGCTCGCGCGCTTCCTTTCGGCCATCGAGGAGGGTGTCGACAAGCTCCCTGTGCGCGAGAACGTGCGCCTGATGTGCGAGCCCGGCCGCGCCCTCGTGGCGGAGGCCGAGAGCGTGATCGTGCGCGTCGAGGCGCGTCGCGGCAACGACCTGTTCATCAACGACGGCGGCTATGGCGTGCTGTTCGATGCCGCGCATCTCGGGTGGATCTATCCCGCGCGCCTCGTGAGCCGCGACGTCGGAGCCAGCGAGCCCGTCGTGCCGTTCGAGCTGTGGGGCCCGACCTGCGACTCGATCGACCACATGAAAGGGCCGTTCCTGCTGCCGGCTTCGATCCGCGAAGGCGATTATCTCGAAATCGGCAACGTCGGCGCCTACGGCCGCGCCATCGCGGGCGACTTCAACGGCTATGGCCGTTACGAGGAGGCGATCCTCGACGACGAGCCGATGATGACGCTGTACGTCGATACCGAAACGCCGGCAGCCCTCTTGCGCTGAGGCCGTGGCCTGAGCAAGCCTCAGCAACTCTTCCGCGATTCTGAGCATAACTCTCGTCCGGCCGATTGCTGACGATCGGGAATCGGATAGCCCGTAGCTAGGCTTGCGGGAGGCTCCGATGGACATCCAATCCGCGTTTCAGCGTATCCGAAGCGCGCTCGAAGAGTTCAATGCCGAGGTCGAGAGAGCCCGCGCCGAGCAGGCGGCCAGCGAGGAGCAGATCGCATCGGTGGAATATGAGCTCGACCAGATGAAGAAGCTCATCGCCGAGAGTGCGCTCGCGGAGTGAGCGGCGCAGGCCGGGTGGGCAAGCAAGCAAGCAAGCAAGCAAGCAAGCAAGCAAGTGTCTCAGGTGTCGAGATACTTGGCGAGCACGTCGGTGGCGGGCAGGCCGGGTTTAGCTTCGGTGCCGTCCGCTTTTCCGAACAGGCGCTCGGCGTCGTCCGGGTCGGTTTCGAGATGATCCATCAGCGCGCTCGCAAGCGCCTGCCGCTCCTCCGGTGGAAGGCGCAACGCGGTGAGCAGAATTGCTTTGACGCGTTCGTTCATCGGCTGCCTCGACTCAGGCCGTGGGCGCAAGAACGCACCGATTAGACCGGATGTCAGGCGCCGGATCAATTGCGAAAAGGAAGGCGGCCGCCCGGGCTCTCCCGGACGGCCGCCTCTCGAAACGCTCGTCGACCGCGAGGCGAGGGCTCAGAGGGCCTCGAACCTGTTCTCTTGCGGCTTTTCGTTGGGCCAGAACGGAGAATCCTCGCTCTTGTCGAGCTTCCGGTCCCCATCGTCGTCGCGGTAGAGCGAAGCCCACAGCGTCGTGCCGCTTTCGAGCTCCTGGTCGAGCTCGACCGTGACGTTGTGATGATAGCCCGCTTCGAGGGGGACATAGCCCAGCACGTCGCCCGTGACGTTGCCGTCGTCGTCGCTGCCGTAGATGGCGACATAGCCGTCATCCGGCAGGCGGACGAAGCTGAAGCGAACCTCTTTGCTGCCCGCCTTTTGGTCGAACACGATCACGGATGGATCGATGACGTCGCTCGCGACATCCGGGAGGCCCGGTGCCTGCGGCGCCGCCATCGCCTGCATGGCGACGAAAGGCGCGAGAACGATCGCCGCCGCACTCAGCTTCAGTCGGTGTGTGGTGAAAGGTGTCGTCATCGGAGCTTTCCTCTCTGCTTTTTTGCGCCGCCGGAAATCTCGGCGTCCTGAGAAAGCAACGCCACGCCAGCGCGACGGCACCTTCACATCCGCTCACGTCAAGGTGAGTCATTTTGAGCCGGAGGCGGATGTCCGTAAGGGGGAGCCCGTAGCGCGCCGGGTTGCCCGCCTTGGGAACGTGACCCGCCGTGTCTTTCGTCTGCGAGGCCCGCCTCGATCCGGCGCTTCCGCGCGACGGTGCATAAGCTAATCTGAACTTCTTCGTTCCGGCGCACGAAGACGCGTGCAACGCTCTCCTCGCAATCATGTCCATCGCCAACGAACGGCGCTTTGGTGCCTTGGCGCGATTCGAGATGTCCTCCCATGAATGAAATCACCGATCTGAAAACGCTCTCCGCGACGCCCGCGCGGGGACGCGGACGCGTATACGACAGCCTCACGGAAACGATCGGAAACACGCCGCTCGTGAAGTTGAACCGGCTGCAAAAGGCGGCCGACGTGCAGGGCAACATTCTCCTCAAGCTCGAATTCTTCAATCCGCTCTCTTCGGTGAAGGATCGGATCGGCGTCGCGATGGTCGACGCTCTCGAGGCGACCGGGGACATCACGCCCGCCAAGACCACGCTGATCGAGCCCACGTCCGGCAACACCGGGATCGGTCTCGCGTTCGTTGCGGCGGCGCGCGGCTATCGGCTGATCCTCGTCATGCCGGAATCGATGTCGATCGAGCGGCGCAAGATTTTGCGCCACCTCGGCGCCGAGCTCGAGTTGACGCCCGCGCCCGCCGGCATGGGCGGCGCGATCGCGAAGGCGCAGGAGCTTCTGGAATCGATCCCCGGCTCCGTCAGCCCGAGCCAGTTCGAAAACCCAGCGAACCCGCTCGTGCATGAGCAGACGACCGCCGAGGAAATCTGGCGCGACACCGGCGGCGATGTCGATGCGATCGTCGTGGGCGTCGGCACGGGCGGCACGCTGAGCGGCGTGGGCCGCGTCCTCAAGGTGCGCAAGCCGGGCGTCAAGGTGATCGCTGTCGAGCCCGAGGCGAGCCCCGTTCTGTCGGGCGGCGAGAAGGGACCGCACAAGATCCAGGGCATCGGCGCAGGCTTCGTGCCCGCCGTGCTCGACCAGAGCTTGATCGACGAGGTGATCACGGTCCCGAACGACAAGGCATTCGAATACGCGCGCCATCTCGCGCACGTCGAAGGCATTCCGGGCGGCATCTCCACGGGCGCGAATGTCTTCGCCTCGATCATCGTTGCCGGCCGAGAAGCCTACGCAGGAAAGAACGTCGTCACCTTCGCCCCGTCGTCGGCCGAGCGGTATTTCTCGAGCGATCTCTTCGGCCAATCGTAATCGACGGCTCGTAAGCACCCTGTCTCATGCGCCGAAAAACGGGGCGGCCAGCGAAGTGCAGGCCGCCCCGTTCTGCTGTGTGGTGAAGCTCGCGCGGATTACGTGCGCACGAGGCCCGTTTCCGCCTGGATGTCCTTCAGCGCCGACACGAGCACGTCGATCTCGCCGCAGGTATTGTAGAAGGCGAACGACGGCCGCACGGTCGTCTCCTGTCCGAAGCGGCGCAGGATCGGCTGGGCGCAGTGGTGACCCGAGCGCACGGCGATGCCGTACGTGTTGAGCCGCGATCCGACCTCCTCGCTCGGAACGCCCTTGATGACGAGCGAGATCACGCTCGCTTTCTCGGGCGCCGTTCCGATGATCCTGAGGTTGGGGATCTGCAGGAGCTGTTCCGTCGCATATACCAGGAGCGAATGCTCGTAACGTGCGATGTTCTCGAGACCGATGCGCTCCACATAGTCGATCGCAGCCCCGAGGCCCACGGCATCCGCGATGTTGCCCGTGCCGGCCTCGAAGCGCTGGGGAGACGCGTGGATCTCCGTCCGCTCGAAGGTCACGTCGCGGATCATGTTGCCGCCGGATTGATACGGCGGAAGGGTGTCCATGATGGCCTTCTTGGCGTAGAGCGCGCCGATGCCGGTGGGTGCGAACAGCTTGTGCCCCGAGAACACGAAGAAGTCGGCGTCCAGCTCCTGGACATTGACCTTCATGTGCGAGACGGACTGCGCGCCGTCGACCAGCACTTTCGCGCCCACGCGATGCGCCATCTCGACGATCGTCTGAGCCGGCGTGATCGTGCCGAGCGCGTTCGACACCTGCGTGAACGCGACGAGCTTCGTGCGGTTGGTCAACAGCTTGTTGAACTCGTCGAGCAGGAGCGCGCCGTGGTCGTCCACCGCTGCCACGCGCAGCTTCGCCCCCTTCGCAAGGCAGAGGAGCTGCCAGGGAACGATGTTGGCATGGTGCTCGAGGTTGGTGATGACGATCTCGTCACCCGGCCCGATGTGCTGCTGCCCGTACGTTGCCGCCACGAGATTGATCGCTTCGGTCGCCCCGCGCGTGAAGATGATCTCGTCCGGACCGCTCGCGCCGAGGAAACGCGCGACCTTCTGCCGGGCACCCTCGTAGGCATCCGTCGAGCGCGCGGCCAGTTCGTGCGCGGCCCGATGGATGTTCGAGTTCTCGTGCTCGTAGAAGTACGAGATGCGGTCGATCACCGACTTCGGCTTTTGCGTCGTCGCCGCGTTGTCGAACCAGATCAGTGGCCGTCCGTTCACGGTCTCCGACAGGATCGGAAAATCCCGGCGGATCGCATGAATATCGAAGGCCGGATGAGCCGACTGTAGCTCCGATGGATGGAACGGCGCGGCACCTGCACCCGAGACATGCGCCTGTCCCGGAACGGTGACGCCGTCGAGGAAATAGAGCCCTGTGTCGGTTGGCAGCCCGGGACCGGCCGGAAGAGCCGACACGGCGAGAGGCGCGAGCAGGGCGTCAAGCTCCCTCTGGAACGGGATCTCGATCGGGTAACCACCAAGGCCGCCGATGCCGCCAGACGGCGGCGTCGAAATGCCCGACGTATCGACGAGGACAGGCGCAGGGGGGATCGCTGGCGGCGGCTGAGGAGGCGCAGGCTGATCCGCACCCGTTTGCGCACCGCTCACCGTCGTTCCGCCTCCCGCGTCCGACGGCGGCGTGCTGATCGTCCCGGCGTGGTTCAAGGCGCTGCTGGTATCGATGACACTCGGCAACGACGGATAAGCGCCGTTGATCAGCGGCTGCAGCGCGAGAGAGTCGAGCGGATCCGCCGCTGGAATCGATGTCGCCGTCCCTGGCGAAGGAGCAGCACTCCCACCGGGAACGGCGGTTGCAGCCGACGGGAGGCTCGGAACGGAATCCGCGCCCGGCAGCGTGACGACAGACGGCGAGATCCCGATCCCCGGCGCAGACGGCGAAGCGGCGCCGTACGAAGGAAGCGACGGCACGCTCGGGCTCGCGAGCGTCGGTGCGCCGGGCAGCTCTACGACCGAGAATGCGGTCGGCGCCGCCGGAATGGACGACGGAACCGACGGAGCCTCCGACGTCGCCGCGATGGGATCGGGAACCGCTCCAGCCGCACCCGTTGGCGTGGCGCCGACGCCGCCGAGAGACGGGCCCGCAACCGCCGGCGCCTCGGGTGAGGGGAACGACGGCAACGGCTCTCCCGGCACTGCGGCGAAGTATGCGTTGGCCATGCGGGTCAGAAGGTCGGGATCGGGCAGCCCCGGAGGTGGAAGACCACCTCCGCTTTGGCTCCTCGCCGCCGCGGCGAGAGCGTCAAGGTCCGTCGGACCCTGAGGCAGTGCAAGATTAGCTGTAGACATGATACTTGCCCACCTCGACGCCTTCCAGAACACCGAGCGCATCGTCCGTCAGCACGGCGAGCGAGCAGTAGAGCGAGACGAGGTAGGAGGCGATCGCCTGATCGTTGATCCCCATGAAGCGGACCGACAGCCCCTTCGAAAGCTCGCCCGGAAGGCCGGGCTGATAGAGGCCGACTGCGCCCTGCTTGGCTTCGCCGGTGCGGATCAGCAGGATGTTGGTCTTGCCCGCCTTCACTTCGAGCTTGTCGGACGGGATGAGCGGGATGCCGCGCCAGGTGATGAACGGCGAGCCGAAAAGGGTGACGGTCGGCGGGGGAACGCCGCGGCGGGTACACTCACGGCCGAACGCTGCAATCGCCTGCGGATGGGCGAGGAAGAACGCCGGCTCCTTCCAGACCTTGCTGATCAGCTCGTCAAGATCGTCGGGCGTGGGAGCGCCGTTCCGGGTCTTGATCTTCTGCGAGGCGGCAGCATGCGCGAGCAGGCCGTACTCCTTGTTGTTGATGAGCTCGCTTTCCTGGCGCTCCTTCACCGTCTCGATCGTCAGGCGCAGCTGCTCTTTGATCTGGTTGTGCGGCACGCTGTAGAGGTCCGAGACGCGCGTATGAACGTCGAGAACGGTCTGCACGGCACTGAGGAGGTACTCGCGCGGATTGTCGATATAATCGACGTACGTCTGCGGAAGAACGCGCTCGTCACGCAGCGAGCAGGCCACCTCGACGCTGTCGGCGTCCTTGACCTTGTTGACGCGATAGATGCCTGCCTCGACCGGAACCCAGTTTAGGAAGTGCACCAGCCAACGCGGCGTGATGCTCGACATCTGCGGAACGGTTTTGGTGGCATTGGCGAGTTGCCGGGCTGAAATATCGCCAAGAGCTGTTTGCTTATCGTCTGCCATGTTCAACCCAAATTCTGTTATAATGGAGAATATTACTACCGTAAATATGCGTATTTACGGAATAGAATTAGCGGTCAATACCAAGATATTGGAATTAAATTCCGAAACCGGATTCGAAGGAATCCGCCACCGGCTGCGCTTGCAGCACGTGGCTTCCAGCCGGCACGCTGCGCGTCAGCCACACGTTGCCGCCGATGACGGAGCCGCGGCCGATCGTGATGCGCCCGAGGATGGTAGCGCCCGCATAGATGACGACGTCGTCCTCGACGATGGGGTGCCGGGGCGCGCCTTTGACAAGTGCGCCGCTCTCGTCGACCGAGAACCGTTTCGCCCCGAGCGTCACGGCTTGATAGAGCCGCACGCGCTCGCCGATGACGGCGGTCTCGCCGATGACGACGCCCGTTCCATGATCGATGAAGAAGCTCGATCCGATCTCGGCTCCGGGATGGATGTCGATCCCCGTGGACGAGTGAGACAACTCGCTGACGATGCGCGCGACGATGGGCGCACCAAGACGAAAGAGCTGGTGCGCAACGCGATGATAGTAGATCGCTTTGATGCCGGGGTAGCTCAGCAGAACTTCCTCGAGGCTCTGCGCCGAAGGATCGCCGTCGAAGGCGGCGCGCGCATCCAGAACGACGCTCTCGCGAATGTCGGGAAGGCGCTCAGAAAAATCGTGGACGATCGACGCGACGATACCGTCGATGGCCATATCGGCACGCTGTTCGAGTGCGAACGTGAAGCGCAGCTCCTGGCTCAGCAACCCGCGCAACTGCCTGAGCGCGCTGTTGAGGGTGTTTCCGACGAAGTAATCGATACCTTTGTCGGTCGCGTCCTGGCCTCCGCCATGGCGCGGAAACAGGGCTGCGAATAGTTCCTTCAAGACGCGTCCGGCAATTTCGGGATTCGGCAGGTCGCGCGCGTAGGCGCTGCGTGGCGTGAGAGTGCGCGCCCGGTCTCTGGACGCTCTGAGCTCGGAGACGATCCGGTCGAGCGGAATCGAAAGGTCCGCCGTATCGAAAGCTGGCGGCGAATTCTCTTGGACTGTCATGACAAGGGCCTTGGTCGCGACGCTCACGTCCGACATTTGTATTAGCGCGGTGAGTCCTCGGGAAAGAAGAAGAACTCATAAGTTATGCAGGGCGCGCCTCGCGCCAGGGGAGCTTTTGCGCCGAACGTGCGAGGACCGTGTGCAACGCGCCCCACGCCCCGCATCAAACGATGCGCCGGCATATGCATAGAAGAAAATGTTCTTTGGGGCGGTGCGGACGCCCGGATACGCTCTCTCGATGTAATGCTTTTTTGAAAACGCGAAGTGTGGACATGTAGCCGTGCGTGGCAACGTTGCGGAGCGGTCGGCTTATGAATTTTCAGCAATTGCGCATCGTCCGGGAAACCGTTCGCCAGCGCTTCAATCTGACGGAAGCGGCCAACGTGCTGCTGACCTCGCAATCCGGCGTCAGCAAGCACATCCGCGACCTCGAGGATGAGCTTGGCTTCGAGATCTTCGTCCGTCGCGGCAAGCGGCTTCTCGGCCTGACCGATCCCGGGCGCGAGGTGGCCGCAGTCATCGAGCGCATCCTTCTCGAAACGCAAAATCTGGAGGAGCTGTCGTCCAGCATCGCCCAACGGGCGTGCGGCACGCTCGTCATCGCCACGACGCACACCCAGGCGCGATATTCGCTTCCGGGCGTGATCGCCGAGTTCAAGAAGGATTTTCCGGACGTTCGCCTGACGCTCAAGCAGCTCAGTCCCAAGGACATCGCAAGCGTGCTGCTCGAGGGGCTGGCGGATGTCGGCGTTGCAACCGACACCCTGGAGCACAATCCGCAGATCCTCACATTTCCTTTTTACACCTGGGAGCACGTCATCATCGTTCCCATGTCTCACCCTCTCGCACGTCGGAAGAAGGTAACGCTGGAGGACATCGCCCCCTATCCGCTCATCACCTACGACGAAGGGCTCACGGGCCGTGCGCGCATCGACGACGCGTTCCAGAAAGCGTCCCTCGTTGCGGATGTCGCGATGACGGCGCTCGATGCGGACGTGATCAAAGCCTATGTCGAGCTTGGCATGGGGGTCGGCATCATCGCGTCCATGGCGTTCGACTCGGAGCGCGATACGAACCTGGCCTGCATCAGGACGCCGGGACTGTTCGAGAGCAACACGTCGAGCATCGCGGTGCGGCGGGGACGGTTCCTGCGCGCGTATGTCTATCGCTTCATCGAAATGTGCGCCCCCGACATCACCGAGGCCGAGGTCCGCACGGCCGAGCGCGCAACGCCTTCATGACGGCCGCGTTTCGGCGAGGGCGGTGGAAACGCCGGAGAAGCTACGTCGCGCGGGTGAGGCGAAGGATTTTCGACGTTCCAGTATCGGGATCTTCCGTCAGGACGTAGACCGCGCCGCCCGGTCCCACCTGAACGTCCCGCACGCGCGCCTTGAGGGGAACGCGCTCTTCGTAGGCGACGCGGTCGCCGTCGAGGTGAAGAACCACGAGGCCGGTCGAAACCAAGCCTCCCACAAGGAACGCATTCTTCCATTCCGGGAATTCCTCGCCCTCATAGAGCGCCATCCCCGAAGGACCGATCACCGGGTCCCAATAGTAAACGGGTTGCTTGGTGCCAGCCTTGGTTGTGATGCCGTCTCCAACGGCCTCGCCGCTGTACTCGATGCCGTACGTCGCGATTGGCCAACCGTAGTTGTGTCCCGCTTCAGGGCGATTGAGTTCGTCGCCGCCTTTCGGGCCGTGTTCGACGGTCCACAGCCGGCCATTGCCGTCCAGTGCGGCCGATTGAAGATTACGATGACCGTAGCTCCAGATCTCCGGCAAAGCGCCTTCCTTGCCGACAAACGGATTGTCGGGAAGAGCCTTGCCGTCCTGGTCGATGCGGAAGACCTTTCCGAGGCCGCTCGCAAGATCCTGGGCCTGCTCGCGAACCTCCGCGTCGGACCGCTCGCCGACCGTCACGAACAACTCGCCGCCACGGCCGAACACGAGCCGCGAACCGTAGTGTTTGTCGCCGTCGTAAGTGGGCATCTGCTGAAAGATGATCTTCACATCATCGAGGGATCCGCCGCCCGCGTCCGCGAGCTTCAGCGTGGCGGACGCCACGCTCGTGCCGTTGCCGCCGTCTCTGGGCTCGGAGTATGAGAAAAAGATGCGGTTCGAGGCGTCGAAGTTCGGGGCCAGCGCAACGTCGAGCAAGCCTCCTTGCCCACGGTCGTCCACCTCAGGCACGCCTTCGATGCGCGCGCTCACTTTTCCGTCGGGCATGACGACGTGCATGTCGCCGCCCTTCGCTGTGATGAGAATACGTCCGTCCGGCAGGATTTGCAGGGCCCAGGCTTGCGGTAATCCCTCCGCTACGACGTGAGGGGTCGCTTCGGGCATCTCTGCAGGCTGGGGCGCACGCGTCTGGCCAGCGAAGGCCGGCTTTTGGTCCGGCGCATTGGGCGGCTGGGTTTCCACCGGAGTTCCGGCGGCCTTCTGGTCGGCTCCATCGGCGGGCGGCGAGCCTTCCACCTCTTCTGCAGGCGAGGTGCCGTTCGCAGGCTCTTCTGCGGCCTGGGCGACCATCGCGGGTATGGCGACGAGGCTTGCTGCGAGCATCGTGCTTGCCAGAAGAAAAGTCGTGCGAGCCATTCCGTACTCCCGTCGCCCTTCGATCCACAGGACGCGTCCGGCCCCGCTCACGGCCCGAGCGGAGGCGACGCGTTGAGAGGGTAAGACGAAGACCTGGAAATGGTTCCGGTCGGCAATCCGATGAAACAGGCGAGGGGAGCGCTACGCTCGGGCGCTGCGCTCGGTCGGAAGTGGCGTCCCAAGCTGCGTAGCCTAGCTCCCGGAACCATACGGAGGATTGAGGCATTCGCCATTCGAGCGCCGGGTGTCAACCGGGCCTAAGGGAGACGGTGGACGCAGCTGATTTTCCCGGTTTCTGGCTGCGGCAGCAACGCATCGGTACGCGTTTCGCTTAACCCCTTCCCGGCGTTCGACTTCCGATCGACGACGAATGGTCTTGGGCCGCGCGCCCGGAGCGCGTCGACCGTTGCGCTGAAGTCTCACCGTTCGCGGTGTCATTGATACGTAATCAAACATTTGCCGATCCGTCGCATGCCCCTGCTAGCGACAGAACCATGGGATCCAGAACCGGGCCTGTGGAGCGGTTGAGACGTGAGCGTCGGAGAACAGCAGATCGAGGCAGGAGCGGCTGCGCCCATCGGCCGGCGTGGAGAACATTCGCTCGGCGCCCATGCGGCCGGCGCGCGGAGCCTCATTGCTTTTCTTGCGATCCTGTGTGCGATCGGCGCCTTTCGGATTGTCGCGCTCGCCTTCAACGGCACCGAGCTCTACATGGACGAGGCTCAGTACTGGGCCTGGTCTCGCGATCTCTCCTTCGGATATTTTTCCAAGCCGCCGCTCATCGCGTGGTTGATTTACGGAACGACGTCGGTCTGCGGCGATAGCGAGTTTTGCATTCGTGCCCCCGCGCTCGCGCTGCACCTGGTCACCGCAGTGATCGTCTATGCCCTTGCCGCGCGCCTCTATTCGGACGAGGTCGCGTTCTGGTCGGGCCTTGGATATGCGCTGCTGCCGGCTGTTTCGCTGTCGAGCGGAATCATCTCGACGGATGTCCCGCTGCTTGCCGCTTGGGCCCTCGCGTTGTTTGCCTTTGCGGGCGTGCTTTCCGCGCCGACGCTCGGCAACACGGCTTTGCTCGCGGCCGCCATCGGGGTCGGCCTCAACGCGAAATATGCGATGGCCTATTTTATCGTGTGCGCCGCCGTGTATTTCGTGCTTGCGCCGGAGCGACGGCAGAGGCTGGCGCACCCGGCCCTGTGGCTTGCGCTGGGCGGTGGGCTGCTTCTTATCCTGCCGAATATCGTGTGGAATTTCGCCAACGGCTTCGCGACCGTCAATCACACCGTTGAAAATGCGAACTGGCAGGGCATCTCCCTTCACCCGGGCAAGGCGCTGGAGTTCCTGCTCGCACAGTTCGGTGTGTTCGGGCCGATCCTGTTCGGTGCGCTGCTCGTAATCGTCTGGCGCGCCGTAAGACAGCCCGCAGATCTCGCGGCTTCGGATAAGCTCCTGATCGCATTCTCCGTCCCCATCCTCGTGCTGGTCACGACACAGGGGCTCATCTCGCGCGCGCACGCCAATTGGGCCGCACCCGCATATGTCGCGGCCGTCATCCTTGTGACCGCAGTCATGGTGCGGGACGGGGCACGGAATTGGATGCGCGCGTCGTTCGCGATCAACGGAGCCCTTGCTGTTCTCATCGCCGCGGCAACGTGGCAGGCCGGACGGTTTTCCATTCCCGGAATCGGCGATCCGTTCGCGAGAACGCTTGGAAGCCGCGCGCTCGCCGACGTCGTACGGCAGAAATTGGCCACCGCGGAGCGGAACGGCGATCCCTTGCAATCTGTTGTCACGAACGAGCGGGAAACGGCAGCGGTGCTGGCGTACTACGCCCGAGATGTCGGCGTGCCTATCCTGTCGTGGCGGAGCGAAGGCGCTCCCCGTAGCTACTTCGAGATGACGCGCCCGTTTTCCCCGGGCGGACTCTATCCGGTTCTCTTCGTCACGCAGCGCGCGCCCTTGTCAGCCCCGGATGGCTTCGTCAGCTCGCATGAAACGACGCAATCCGTTGCTGCCGGACGCCATGCAAACCGTGTGGTCCACACCCGCATCGTCAACCGTGTGCAATCGAGGTAGCCCATGTCGTCCGTCGATCCGTTCGGGCCCAGCGAGACACGCTTCAGGCGAGAGTTCGCGATAGGTGCGACGGGGATCGCTGCCGTTCTGGCGGTGCTCTTCGTCGCGCAGCCGGATCTCGACCTGGCGATTTCGAGCGTTGCAAGAGACGCATGCGCGGTGTCGCCGGCGAGCCCGCGAGCGGCGTGGTGCATGACCTACGCCGTTGACCTTGCTCGCCATGCCTTCATGGCAATTTTCATCCTGTCTGCGATCGGCATCGTCGCGTGGGCCATTCGCGAGCTTGTCGTCGAGAGAAATTTCGTCGGCACAAATCAGCTCCGTTGCGGCTTCATGATTGCCGTTCTGGTGATGGGGCCAGGTGTCGTCGCCAATCTCATCCTGAAGGACAACGTCGGCCGCCCGCGGCCGCGCGACGTGATCGAGTTCGGAGGAAACAAGGAGTTTTCGCCGGCGCTGGTGCCGTCGCAAGAGTGCGCGAAGAATTGCTCGTTCGTAAGCGGCGAGGCGTCGTCGATGTTCGCTCTCTTTTTCGGTCTTGCGCTGGCCGTGCCTCGATACCGGCGCCAGCTCTTCGTGGCCGGTGTGACCATCGGGCTCTTGGCCGGCGGCGTCAGGATCATTCAAGGGGCGCACTTCTTCAGCGACGTCTTGTTTGCCGGCGTCTTCATGGCGCTGACGGTCAGCCTCTTGCACGTCGCTTTCATCGGAGCGTGGCGCGATCAAACGCCGCCGGCGCGGAGCTTTCGCGATCCTCTCGGTGCGGTGATGAAGCTGCGGAGGATCCGGATATGATGGCGGTCTCGGTCGTGATCCCGGTTTTCAACGAAGCCGGAAACATCGGAAGCCTGGTCCGCGAGACGGCAGCCTGCCTGCGCGATCTTGCCGAGTTCGAGATCATCGTGGTCGACGATGCGAGCAGCGACGAGACCGCCCGCGAGGTGCAGGAGCTTCTCGGGGAATTCCCCGAGCTCCGCTACATCCGTCATGGGTTTCGAGCCGGTCAGAGTGCGGCGATCCGAACGGGCGTCAAAGCGGCGAGACAGCCGATCGTGGCGACGATGGACGGCGACGGGCAGAACGATCCGCGAGACATCGAGCATCTGCTGGCCCACATGCGATCCGTGAACCGTTCGGAAATCGCTCTCGTGGGAGGCGTCCGCAGACATCGGAAAGCGTCGGCATCGAAGCGCATCGCATCGCGGCTGGCCAACGGAATCCGTCGGCGCTTCCTAAAGGACGATTGCCCCGACACGGGATGCGGACTGAAGGTCTTCCGTCGGGATGTGTTTCTCGACCTCCCGTATTTCTCGGGAATGCACCGTTATCTGCCGGCGCTCTTCCAGGCTTACGGCTACGAGGGCAGCTATCGTGTCGTCAACGACCGCCCACGTCGCGCCGGTGTGTCGAAGTACACCAACTTCGGACGGGGCCTGATCGGCCTCTATGATCTGATCGGCGTGCGCTGGATCATTCGCCGCACGGCGCTGCCCCACATGCCGGGCGTCAGAGACGGGGCGCCATTCACCAGCTCGAACGCTTCCACGCGCGAGGATCGCCAATGCTTGCAACGCTCATGACGTGGTGGCAATCGCTCACGGCCGCCCAGGTCGGCTGGCTGGCGATCGGGCTGACGGGGCAGGCGCTGTTCTCGGCGCGATGGCTCATACAATGGCTGGTCACGGAAAAATCCCGCCGCTCCACCATGCCCAATGCCTTCTGGTATTTAAGTCTGCTCGGCGGCCTGCTCGTTCTGGCATACGGCATCCACCGCATGGATCCCGTGATCATCCTCGGCCAGTTCGGCGTCCTGATCTATGCGCGGAACCTGTTCTTCATCCATTCTGAAAAGCAGAAGCTGGCGATCGAGACCGGAAGCGTTCCGGCGGAGTCGGCCGTATCCTAATCGCAGCCTCCGGCCGAAATTCGACGCGACAGGCGCGTTGAGTTCGAGCCTGTCTACGGTGTGCGGGCTTTGCCGCAATGCTGCGGACAGCGCCTGGGACGTGCGAGCGTCCTAAAACTTGACGAGCGCACCACTCATGAGGATGTGCAAATCCTCAAGGGGTTCGGAGTTCTGAATCTGGTTGGCGCCGGCCAACACCACATCTGCGTTATAATGGCGATAAAACACATAGAGCTTGGTATCGACGCTCGTGATGTCCTGCGTAATGCCCGCACTCCACATCGTCACCGTGCTGGATGAGATGGCCGCGTCCGCGCCGATGGAGTTGATCGCATCGCCAGCCGTCACCGTGAGACGCGCGTTCGCCCCGCCCTCCATGCGGTAGATTTGGCCGAACAGGGTTGTCGGGCCGATGTCGAACCATTGTCTCTGGAGGCCCGCTTCGGCTGCGAAAAAGGTGCTCTCGGCCGCGGCGTCGAGACCTGCGAAGATCGGCGCGTCTTTCACGTTGCGATCTTCGAACCACCCTCCAGCCACATTGGCATAGAGGCCGGTTGGCCGGTGCATGATGCTGAGAGATCCGCCCACCGTTTGGCAGTCGGCATCGTTCGGAGCAGCGGCGACATTCGTGGCCATGCACTCGATGCTCGGTGCGTCGCTGGCGTCTTTGGATCGACCGTAGCCGACCCGCGCTTCGACCGTGTAATCCGATATGTCGCCCAGGTATTCGACGCTGGCGTCCCACATGTCGTCGGCGCCCCAGGATACGCTCGCGAAAAAGCCGGCGACGGTCGGCGAAATGTATCGGATCCCCGACTGCGCATCGCCTTCGCCCGGCTGGTTGCCGGTATGCTTGATCAAACGGCGCCACGCCACGTCGCTGAGGGACGGAGTGGACTTCGAGCGCAGGCGCAAGCCAAGCCCGCTATCTTCCACGTCCGAGTATTTCCCGCCCCGGTGCGTGCCGGCGAGATTGGCCTCCGTCACCTCTTCCAGAGACGTGACGGCGCGCCCCAGTTGGAGTGTCCCAAAGCCCTTGCTGGCTGCACCCCACCAGGCACGGCGGAGATCCATCCCGGAGCGGGTCGAGATCTGGTCGCTGCGCTTGGAGTTGACCGAGCGCACGCCAATCTCGATCAGGAAGATCGCCGACAGGTCGGGACTGAGCTCCGATTTGCCGCGGAAGCCGAACCGCGTGCGCGAGGCATCGTTGGTGACGAAGTAGGCGTTCTCGTCATAACCGTCGTCCCACGCCATCACCGCCTGGTTGACCTGGCCATAAAGAGTGAGAATGCTCCTGGAGACGCCTTTTGCAGCCGACAAGGCTTCCAATTCCGCGACGCGCGCGTCGAGATCGGCACAGCATGCCGCGAGATCCGTTGCCGTCGCGCCCTGACTGCTCAGCAAGAGGCACCACGCAACTGCTCTCCATCGTCTCGCACCCAACGACCTGTGCCCCACCACCCACACATCCCTTTTCCCACCGGCTGCATCGATCGCGTGCAGGCGCATGGGGCTTCAGGGGCTGGATCGTAGCCAAGCTTCCTGACATGTGGCTGATATTTTCCCTGAACAACGGGAAAGAATGGCAGGACATTACCACCCAGATCCGCTCATACAACGCAACGTTCATGCTGCGTTGCGGGATAAGGCACGCGTTCATGGGCCGCCTGCCAGGCGTTCGGCGCTATTCGCGGAACGCGCGGTTCATCTGATCCGTAACGGGTTTGATCAGGTACGAGAGGTCGGTGCGCTCTCCCGTCGACATGAAGACTTCGACGGGCATGCCCGGAACCAGGGTCAGATCGTCCACGGTGCGGCGGGATTTCTCGTCCATGGTGATGCGCGCGATGTAGTAGGTCTGCCCAGTCTGGGGATCGGTGGTGACATCCGCCGAGACGTGAACGACACGGCCGTCGAGCTCGGGCGTCTGCTGTTGGTTGCAGGCCGATGGCCTCAGCTTGGCCATGCGTCCGACGATGACCTGATCGACGTCGACGGGCGCCACGCGCGCCTGGATGGTGAGATCGTCTTCCTCCGGGACAATGAGTATGACCTGCTCCGCCACCGTGATCACGCCACCGACGGTGTGGACGGCGAGCTCGTGCACGACGCCGCCCTGAGGTGCCCGAAGATCGATGCGGTTGAGACGGTCGCGCGCGGCGACCTCGCGCTCGGCGAGTTCCGATAGTTTAGCTTCGATGGTGCGCAGACCTTCGTCAATTGCCCTCGCTATGTGCATAGGTATCGACGTATCGAAACGTCGAAATACGTAGCGGATGAAAAGGGTGCGGCGCCTCTCGCAGAGTGGAAGCGCCTGGAGATCGTCCACGACGTTCTGACCGCGCAGGATCAGGTAGCTGCGCGCCAGCAGGGTTTTCTCTCTCTTGAAGAGTACGCCGACAAGGTGGAGAAGGGTGACGGATAGAGGGATCCGGATCTTGACGCCCACGGTGTGGGGCTTCCCGTCTTACGCGTCACGCCTCGATGTGCTTTGCCTCGATCGCCGACGCTCTCGACCGAGCGGGCTTGTTTCGATCGAGCAGCGAGCCGCCGCGCGCATCAGCTCCGTACCGACCACCACAGTCCGATCGAGGACAGGCTCGGAGCGATGACCTTCGCATCCGGCGCGAACGCGTTCCATGCCAACAGGTGCTTTTTCGCGACCCTGGTGAGGATGGGTTTCCCCGCGGCGGCCGCGGCTTCGAAGGCGCCCATGAGGCCCCGTCCTCCCGCTTCCAGCTTGCCGAACTTGCTCAACACGACAACGTCGCTGTCCGCAAGGTTCGCGAGCACGGACGCGGCGGCCTGTTCCGTGCCGTCGGCATCGACATGGCACACTTTTCCGGCAGGCAGGATCTCGACGAAAATGGAATGCCGTTCGCCCGTTGCAATATCGCGCAGCACGCCGCCGCTGCTTGCCCTTTCGCCCAGCCCGCGGATTTCTTCAATGACGCCCGCGACCCGAACGCCTCTTATACGCCAACGCTGCACGGCCTCCGCGAACAACCTCTGTGCGGTGGCGTTGTCCGTCCCGATCACCCTTGCAATGTGACGCTTTTCTTCAGCCATCAGCTCCCCCCGAAACATGCTTCTGAGTACGTCTGCGATGGCTCGCGCATCGCTGCTCGCTTCCGGCGGGATCGCATCCGAATGGACCGCTGATCAGAACCGCCGTCCTCGCACCGCAACGAGGCGAAGCTCGAAAAAGTCAGGCAAATCACATCGTCCGATCGGTCGTGGCGGTGCCGGCACGATCCGCCCGCACGTCTGAACACCTCGTTCTGAACATAAACACGAAACTCGGGCTATCGGAAAGGGCGGGATGAGCTTGCTCACGCACTTAATCCCTTCCATTTCCAACGTTTTTCTTACGCCATTTGTAAGGTGCTCACATAACATAAGTTAAGAGCGTCAATGTTTTTGGGCGTAATTTTTAAATTCAAGCCGTCCGAATAGAATTCACATATGGGAATGAAATCGAAACTCCAGGTCGATGCTGGAGGATTGATGGCGCGCGTCCTATGCGGCGCCGATAGACGCCACGGGCAAAACAAAAAAATACCAGGGAGGATACATCGCAATGTCTCAGGAAAAACCTTCGATTGCGCACGGCATGGGCACCGAGCACTGGAACATCGGCGGCGCCATCAATGGATTCCCCCATGTGACGTCGGCCAAGGCAATCCTGGAAGACCTCGGCGTGGAAGGGATCACTTTTAGTGTTTTTGACCAGCATTTCGGAATGAAATGGGCAGGCGGCAGGCCTCATTCGTTCGCAGCGGGCCAAACGAAGGAAACATTTGCGCGTGTCGTTCAGGAGTACAATCGCCGAGGGATACAGTTCAATCTCGTATTCAGCAATTTGCTTGTCGGAGAGGAGCATCTTGGAGACAAGCGCTGCAATTGGATGCTGGAGCACTGTTATCGCCCGGGGAACGGCGTCATCGTAACAAGCCATGTGCTCGCCCGATACATTCGCGAGAAATTCCCGGAGTACCGGCTGATTCACTCGCTGACGCATTTCAACAAGGAGCCTTCGTACTACTTCGAGCACGAGGGTCTTTATGACGTTTTCGTTTTACCGCCACATCTGAATTACAGAGAAAAGGTGCTGCAAGAGCTGCTGGCCCGGCTCGGTCCGGATCGTATCGAGATTTTGGTCAATGAGACGTGCTTCCGGGAATGCAGCATTCGCAGCGACCACTACGAGCTTATCAGCAAAGCATGCCTGGAGGACGATTGGGACCTCTGGGAGCAACTCACCAATAGTTTCTGCCAGCGGGCGCATGCCGAGCGCTTCATGCATATAAAGGATGCCAAGAACGTCAAGGGCGTCAAGAACTTCAGCTTGACCAAAGAGGAGATCGGCGGCCTCAAGGGTCTTGGAATAACGAACTTCAAGCTGGCAAACAGACAGGTGCCAAACCAGCAATACGCGAAATGGATGGATTACTATCTGATTGATCGGCTCGGGCTTTCGACGCCGTTCTACGTTTACGAAAACTACTATAACACCGCCCCGCATTTTGCTGGGCGTCCCCGGAATGGCACTCCCGAGAAGCAGGTTTGACGGTCGCGGTCAGCGCCGTCGGCTGCTGTTTGATTTGCGGTTGAAATAATAAAAGCCAGAGAGGGGGAAACCAATGCTCACCGGAGCTTCGCGCGTTGCCCGTGGAGGCAACGTCTTCAACACGCTTGGGCGCGTGGGCCTTGCGGCGCTTGTTGCGCTTGGGGCCCTTGTTTCGATCAAGTTCATGGAGTCGCCGCCAGCCGCGGCCGACCGCCGGAGCGCGTTGGAACCTCTCGAGCAGCTTGGCGCAAAGCTGTTCGTCGACGTCGATTTGTCGCTCAATAGAAAGCAATCGTGCGCGACATGCCACGATCCGGATGTTGCTTTCTCCGATCCGAGGTCGTCAAAAGCCGGTCGGGCGGTCTCGACAGGGGACGACGGCCGATCGTTGGGCGATCGAAATACGCCATCTTTGATGTATGCCCATTTCACACCGCCGTTGACGAAGCGGAATGACGGGACGTTTGTTGGAGGCCTGTTCTGGGACGGCCGCGCCAACACTCTGGAAGAGCAGGCCAAAGGACCGCTCTTGAACCCGGTCGAGATGGCCATGCCGGATGCCGCGTCCGTGGCGGAACGGATTACTGAAAAAGAGGACTATGTCGTCCGCCTCAAGGCGCTCTTCGGTCCCGATGTGCTCGGCGATCCGGAGCGGACGTTCGACGCGGTCGCCCAGGCTCTCGCCGCCTATCAGCGCACGAGTGAGTTCTCGCCGTTTGATTCGAGATACGACCGTTGGTTGCGCGGCGAGGCAAAGCTCACCTCTCAGGAGGAGTTCGGGCGCATCGTGTTCGTAACGTGGAACTGCCACCTCTGTCACAAGCCGATGCATATGGGCGATCCCAACAGGGAGCTGTTCACGAGCTTCGAATACCACAACATCGGCCTCCCCAAGAACACGCACGTTCGTGCGTTGAACGGAAAGGGAATGACCTACGTGGATGCCGGGTTGCGTGATGGCGCGCGGGCATCGGACGAGGCTCAACTCGGCAAGTTCAAGGTCCCGACATTGAGAAACGTCGCCGTAACCGCGCCATACATGCACAACGGCGTGTTCGACAATCTGAAGACGGCCATTCAGTTCTACAACAAATACACCAGCCGCCGCGTCACGTGGCAGGTCAATCCCGAGACGGGGCTGGCGTGGGGAGATCCCGAGACGACGAGCAACATGTCCCATGCTCAGCTCAAGACGGGGCTTTCGCTCGATGACAACAGGATACTCGCGCTCGAAGCGTTCTTGAAGACGCTCACGGACAAGCGATACGAGCATCTGCTCGACGCTGAGCTCGGGGAACCGAAATGAGCAGCGTCGACCGGTATTGGAACCGCCTCGTCATGAGCCGCCGCAACTGGTGGCTGCCTCTCGCCATCGTGCTCGGCATCGGCATTGGAAGCATGCTGTTCATGGGCGCGCGCACCTACCTGGATGCGCCTCCGATCCCAAGCTTCGTCGACGAAGGCGGCACGACGGTGATCGCGGCGGAAGCGGTGACCCGTGGACAGGTGGTCTTCCTGAAGTACGGGTTGATGAACTACGGTAGCATGTTCGGCGACGGCGCCGGGCGCGGTCCTGACTTCACCGCCGATGCGCTGCACCAGACGGCCCGCGCGATGCGCGATTACCACGCGTCGTCCAATGTCGACGCCGACTCTGCGCTTGCCGTTGCGCAACGGGAGATCAAGAGAAACCGTTACAATGCGGCGACCAACACGGTGACGATGGGGGCTGCACAGACTTTTGCGGTGCGCCAGCTCGAACGCCACGTCGCTGCGATGTTCCGCGGCGAGGGCAGCCACGCGTTCCACCCCGCCGGCTTCATCACCGACGCGGCCGAGCTGCGCGACCTTGCGGCGTTCTTCTTCTGGGGCGGCTGGGTATGCGGCGTCGAACGGCCCGGCAAGAGCTATTCCTATACGCACAATTGGCCCTACGACGAGTTCGCCGGAAACCGACCGAGCGCACACGTCATGCTGTGGAGCGTGCTCGCGCTGCTCGGGCTGGTGGCCGCGCTCGGCGCGGTGCTGTTCCTGTACGGCCGGTATTCGTCGATGGCGGGATGGCGGCCGCCGGGGCGCGCGGACACGCTGCGGCACGCCGGGGCAGCCGCAACCATTGTCCAGGTGGACGATCTGCGGCCGAGCGCGATCCAGTATGTCACCTATCGGTTCTTCGCGGCCGCCGCGGTCCTGTTCGTGCTGCAGGTTGCGGCCGGCATTCTGACGGTGCACGACTTCCTCGGCATCACGAAGGTGTTCGGCGTCGATCTGGCGAATATCCTCCCAATTCCCATCGTGCGCGGCTGGCACCTGCAGCTCGCCTTGCTATGGATCAGCGCGTGCTGGGTGGGCGCATCGATCTTTGCCATCTCGACCGCCGCACCGCACGCGCCGGCGGGGCAGTTGCGGCTCGTAGATACGCTGTTCAAGCTGTTTCTCGTCACCGTTCTCGGTGGTCTGACCGGAATCGCGCTCGGGCCGCACGGCCTGCTTGGCGACTGGTGGTACCTGCTCGGGAGCCAGGGCTGGGAGTTCGTCGAGCAGGGCAAGATCTGGCAAGCGATGCTGTTTGCGGTGTTTGCACTGTGGTGCGTGGTTCTCGCGCGCGCGGTTCGGCCGATCTGGCGGTCCGGTGACGCGTGGATGCTGCCGAAATGGCTGCTGTATTGCGTCGTGTGCGTGCAGGTGATGTTTATTTTCGGTTTCGTTGCCACGCCGGAGACCAACTTCGTGGTGGCCGATTTCTGGCGTTGGGCCGTGATCCACATGTGGGTCGAGGCGTTCTTCGAGGTCTTCACCACCGCCGTGCTGGCATACTTCATGGTGCTGATGGGGCTGGTGAGCCACGCGGCCGCCTCGCGGATCGTGTACTTCGCGACGCTGCTATTCCTCGGCTCGGGCCTGCTCGGTATTTCGCACAACTTCTACTGGAACGCGAAGCCGGTGGTGACGCTTGCGATCGGCAGCGTGTTCTCCACGCTCCAGGTGGTGCCGCTGATATTGCTCACGCTCGAAGCCTGGCAGTTCCGCAATGCGCCGCAGCGCATGTCGCGCAGCGGGGGCGCGGGTGGCGGGTTCGGTCAATCCGAGGCGTTCCTCTTCCTGCTGGGCGTGAACTTCTGGAACTTCCTGGGTGCAGGTCTGTTCGGCTTCATCATCAATCTGCCGATCGTCAACTATTACGAGCACGGCACCTACCTGACCGTGAACCACGCTCATGCAGCCCTGATGGGCGTCTACGGCAATCTTGCGATTGCGATGATGGTGTTCTGCGCCCGCTGCCTGGTCCTCCCGGCGCGATGGAACGGCGCGCTGCTGCGCAGGGTGTTCTGGTCGCTCAACATCGGCCTGATGCTGATGGTGTTGCTGGACCTGCTGCCCGCGGGCATCGCGCAGTTGCTCGACGTGCTGGAGAGCGGCCTTTGGCACGCGCGCTCGCACGCATTCGTGGAAAGCGAGCTGTTCCAGATGCTGACCTGGGCACGCATCGTCGGTGGCGCACTGTTCGTGCTGGGCGGAGTGCTACCGCTGGCATGGTTCATGGTAACGCGCCTCGGCGCCTTAAAGGCACCTGTGCAGGCCGAGACCCTGGAGGCCTCCGAGGAAGCTCGGACCGCACCGCTGCCGGACGCCCGCCGGATTTGAGGGCATCCGGCGGGAGGGTCTCGTGAGCAGCGCATCGGTACGCTGAGAGAGGCGCCGACACGCCGGCCCTCGATGCGTCCGCTCGGCCGTGACGTCTTGCAACGCGACGCTTCGAACAGCCACCGCGAGCGATTTCGCTCGCCAACAGCCGCCCGGTTTCAGGCCATTGCCGGATAGCCGGCGGAGTTGCCCCCGGGAGCAGAGCCCAGTCCGGGCATAGCCGTCTCGTGGCCGGCTTGGTATTGCTCGTCCCAAGTGTTTTGGCCGGCGCGTTTGAGACACCCAGGATATGTTTCCGGCGGAGCCGTCTTCGCGGCGTTGATCGGCTTCGGTTTTCTTGCGACATGCAACTGGAGTGGATCCGGCTTGGGGGCGCAAGAAAGCGCCCGCAGGATGGCGATCTAACCTATTCATCACTGATGTGTTTTTACGGGGTGCTGAAATTCTCCGGTCGGAATCCGCTTCGGACTGAGTTGGGAATTGGGAACATGAGGATCCTGCTGATCGAAGACGAGCCCCTGCTGGGAGAGGCTGTCGCCACCCATCTCAAGAAGGTCCACGCCGTCGACTGGCTGCAATCCCTCGACACGGCATCCGAGGCGATCCAGGCTATTGCTTATGACCTGATCCTCCTGGACCTCAACCTGCCCGACGGCGATGGTCTCGATCTCCTTCGCGCCATCCGTGGATCGGGGCAGCACGTTCCTGTGATCATTATCACCGCGCAAGATCGGATACGGGATCGTATCGAAGGCCTCAACGCGGGGGCCGATGATTACGTCCTCAAGCCGTTTGACCTCGGCGAGCTCACCGCGCGCATTCACTCCGTTCAACGCCGGGTGACCGCAATGCCGAGCCCTCTGCTGACACTCGGCCCTCTGGAAATCGATCAGGTGGCGCGCAAGATTTGACGCGGCGGTGAGGAAATCCTTCTCACCTCGCGCGAATGGGCAAACCACATCGGTGTTGCGGTGCCGCATCGGTGTGTCTCTGTCGCGCTTTTCGCGGATTTTCATTCTCTACTGCTACAGTATTCAATCAAAGATCTCGACTCAGTAGAAGCTGAAGGCGACCCGCTGCGCACGAATTACGTCGTGCACAGGCAAGACCATGCTCGTGCGGTTGCCATGACCTTTAGGCAGTGTGTGTGAAGTCCACCAACTCGTCGCGTCATCGTGCCTCCACCCCAAGCGATGATGCCTTCCGACGCTTGACTATAGAAAGCCGCGATCAGGATGAGTTGTCGGAGTATTTCTCGCAGCACGTGTCAAGGGTCGAGATTTCTCCGGTTTCCGATCCCGGCCGAATTAAGATTTCATCGTCGGTGGTGCCTGTCGCCGGTGCGATCGCGTTCAAGAATTCCATTCCGCACGGTGCGACCTTCCTCCAGAAGGAGGATCTCGAAGGCATCTTCGCCATTCTTCCGACATCGGGCCAAGCCGTGATGAAAATGGCCTCGCGAGAGGTGGCCTGTAGCCCAGGGCAAGGTTTCCTCGGTCCGATGAACGGGGAGACATCCTGGCGTGTTCGGAGCGTTTTTCGGTTGCTGGCCTCAAGTTGCCTGCGGTCAAGTTTCTCGAGTTTTTGGTTTCCGATGCGGGGCAGCGGATCAGTGCCGGTCGTGCGTTCTTCCCGGCCGCCTCCGACGTCGCCATCCCCGATGAGCTTGCCGCCCTGGGGGCACCGGTCAAGCTGAACACCAGCGGCGTGGCGAAGACCGCAGACAAACAGGAAAGAGACGCGCGATAGTCGTTCGTGTGCGCCTTGCAGAGACGGTGGACCCGGATGTGCTGAGAGCTGCCAGCGTGTCCTGCGAAGCTCCTGGCGATCGCCTATGCCTCCCTCACTCTGTAGCCGATGCCGCGAACGGTCTCGATGCGTTGGCGGCCGATCTTGCTGCGCAATTTATGGATATGGACCTCCACCGCATTGCTCTCGACCTCCTCCTGCCAACCGTACAACGCGGCTTCGAGGTCTGCCTTCGAATGAACGACACCCGGCCGTTCCATCAGCACCTGCAGAAGGGCGAACTCGCGGCGCGAAAGATTGAGTGCCACGCCGCCGCAGGTGCCGGTGCGTTTGACGGGATCGAGGGAGATGTCTTCCCACGTGATCATCGGGTCGACACGACCCACGGCGCGGCGGCGAAGCGCACGCAACCGCGCGGCTACCTCGTCGAGATCGAACGGCTTTCCGAGATAGTCGTCCGCTCCATCGTCCAGTCCGCGGATCCGGTCGCCGACCGCGTCCCGCGCTGTCAATAGAAGAACGGGGACGGAATTTCCCCGCTGTCGAAGCGATTTCAGAACATCGAAGCCGGACCCATCCGGCAACATGAGATCGAGCACCACACCGTCGAATGTGGTGGTGTCCAGCGCCGCCAGCGCATCGGCACATGTCGAGACGGGCTCGGCGACGATACCGTGAATCCCGAGCCCGACCGTCAGGCCGTTCTGTATGACGAGATCGTCTTCGACGATAAGAACCCGCATCGCTGTGCTTTCCCCAAGCGAGGTGTAGAAAGGGCGGCCCATGCTCGAAACACCTTAAGGCTGCCTTAAGGCGCGGGGTAAAAGGTGCCCGACCGAAAATCCCGCAACCGAGCCCACAACCGAGCCACGTCGAGGAGAATGGGAGCCCGTTGAATGAATTCAATGACCGCGCGCCTTTTCGCCCTCCTTGTCGTCGCCACGGGTCTCGTGTGGGCATCCGGGATCGCCTGGATCTATTCTGGCAGCAAGAAGGAGCTCGAACGCGTTCTGGACGCGCGCCTCGAGGAAGCCGGCCGGATGGTCAGCTCCCTCATCGAGAATGCCGACGTCAAGGTCTCGACAGGGGTGTCCGGAGTCAGGGTCGGCGGCAAGTCCACGGCCATCGCCGGCCGTGCGGAATCCGACTTCGAGCTGGCTTGCCAGATCTGGTCGATCCATGGGGAGTTGGTCGGACGATCGGCGCACGCTCCGACACAGGCATTGAGCACCACCTCGACCGGCTTCTCCGACCAGGATATCGGCGGAACGCGGTGGCGTGTCTACGCGCACGAGGACGATACGCGTGGCCTCAGGGTTCTTGTCGGCGACAGGATAGATCGACGCGAAAGCCTCGTGCGCGGCTTGATCTACGGCTTGGTCGTCCCCGGTATCGGGGTCTTTTTCGTTCTCAGCGGATTGTTCTGGATCGTCTTGCGCGAGGGGCTCCAGCCGCTTCACCGTCTGACGCACACCGTCGCTTCTCGCGATCCTGACGAAACGGTCCCCATCGACATCGGGACCGCGCCGCGCGAAATTCGCCCCGTGGTCGATGCGCTGAACGGGCTCTTCTCCAAGGTGATATCGGCGCGCGAGCACGAGCGCAGTGTGACGGCCTATGCGGCCCACGAGCTCAAGACGCCCCTTGCGGGACTGCGCACGCAAGTTCAGGTGGCGCTCGCCGCCAACGATCCCGACATGCGAAAAACCGCGCTCAGGAATGCGATCGTTGCAGTCGATCAGACGACACGCATGACCCGGCAGCTGCTCGCCTTGGCCGAGATCGAGGCTGACACGGAGCCCGCGCGCCGGGAGTGGATCAACGCGGGCGAGCACCTCGAAACGATAGGGCGCGAACTTGTCCCTCGTGACGGGGAAACGGCGATCGCCGTCTGCCCGAGACTGAAAGCCACGAGGATCCTGGTCGACCCGGACGCGTTTCACATCGCCGCGCGGAACCTGGCGGAAAATGCGCTCCAGCATTCTCCGCCGGGCGAGTCCGCGCACTGGACGTTGGGCGAAGCCGATGGCAACGCATCGATCGGCATTGAGGATTCGGGGCATGGCCTCGACGACCAGGAAATGCAGCTCGTGACGCAGCGGTTCTATCGTGGGCGCCACAAGACCGGAATCGGAAGCGGGCTCGGATTGGCGATCGCCAAGACGGCGCTGGAGAAAGACGATCTCGCGCTTCGCCTCGAACGCCGCGAACCGGGGCCGGGGCTTCGCGCTTCGATCATGATCGGCAGCGACCGCATCGCGCTGTAACGCGCCCGGCGACGCAAACTCTCGCGCTTCGACTGCAGAGAGATCGCCCTCTTAAGCCTGCCTTAATGTGCGCCGTCTTCAACGCCGCCTGCGATGACCGCGCAGGAGGTTCGACACGCTGCGCTCGCCTGCGGCCTGCTCGGCGCGGGCATCGTCGAACGGGGTGCACAGGGGGCGAGTTGACCTGAGCATCCGTTTTCGAAAGCCAACGGCAAACGGAGGACTCCGATGTCTACACGACGAGAATTTCTGGAACATGCCGGTGCGTTTGGGCTCGGTGCCGTCTTCCTGACCCGTCTCGGTGGTGTGGCGCACGGTGCTGCCGCTCGCGCAGGCACCGCCGTCACGAAGGTGCCCGGCCTGATCCTGGAGACGATCGAGGCCGGCGGGATCTCGCACTATTCCTATTTCATCGGCGATACGATCACCGGGGCTGCGGCCGTCATCGATCCCAAGCGCGATGTGGACGACTACATCGAGCTGGCGCGAAAGCACCGTCTGACGATCACGCACGCGATCGACACGCACATCCACGCGGACTTCGTGTCCGGCGCGCGGGAGCTTGCCCACCGCACAGGGGCCGCGGTGTGTGCCAGCACGGAAGGGGGCGCGGCGTACGGATACGCCGTGCAGCCGCTTCGCGACGGCGCGGTGCTGGAGGTCGGCGACCTCCGTCTCCAGGCGATCCACACGCCCGGACACACGCCGGAGCACATGTCCTATCTCGCCTCGCGGCGCGGCAAGCCGAATGACTATTGGGGCCTGTTCACCGGCGATTTCCTGTTTGCCGGCGCCGTCGGACGCCCGGACCTGATGGGCGTGGAAAACACCGATCGGCTCGCGCGTTTGCTCTACCAATCCGTTCAATCGGCATACACGGCGTTGCCGGACGCCCTTCCGATCTATCCGGCGCACGGTCCGGGCTCGCCGTGCGGCGCGGGCATCGTGCAGCGCGACGGGATCCCGACATTGGGGATCGAGCGCGAGCTGAACCCCGCGTTGCAGTTCAAGGACGAGGAGAAGTTCATCGAGGACCTGCTCTTCTCGCAACCGCCGGTCCCGTACTATTGGCCACGCATGAAGCAGATCAACGCACGCGGACCCGAGGTCCTGGGCGAGTTGCCGACGCCCCACGCGATGGCGCCGAAGGAGTTCAAGACGCTCGTCCAGTCCGGGACTGTTCAACTGTTGGACACTCGGCACATGCTGGCCTTCGGAGGCGCGCATGTCCCTCACGCGATCAATATCGGCCATTCGCCGTCGGTCTCGATGTGGGGCGGCTGGCTCCTGAACCCCGAGCAGCCGATCGCGCTGGTCGTGCCGTCGAAGGGCGCGGAACGGGAGGTGGTTGCGTGGCTGGCGCGAGTCGGGCTGATGAAGTTTGCCGCCGTGCTCGACGTCGGCAAGCATCCTTCCGGAATGGATGCGTGGGTGATGGAGGGCGAGGACTTTACGGCGATCCCGCAACTCTCCGTCCATGATCTGCGCAAGCGAATGGTCAAAGACGAGATCCAAGTGTTCGACGTTCGCCAGCCGCAGGAGTGGGACCAAGGACATCTTCCCGGCGCCCGTTTCATGTTCCTGCCGGAAATCCAAAAGCGAATGACGGAGCTCGATAAGTCCAAGCCGATCGCCGTCTATTGCGGCACGGGATACCGGGCGAGCATCGCGGCAAGCCTGCTCAAACGAGCGTCGTTCAACGTCTACAGCGTTCCGGGTTCCTTCGGCGGCTGGCTCGAAGCTGGCTACGACGTGATCGTGCCGCCCGCGCCGGGCCGGGCGTCCGACACGCGCCGCGCCTGATCCTGCATCTCGGCGGCGTCAGAACCCCTGTCCCACCAACTCGATATTCAGAGGAGGGAGCCCACGTGCCCCGCTTCGCAAGACATCTGTTTCTCATCTTCGTTTCGGTGAGCTCGCTTTCCGCGCTCGCACCTTCGGCCGCGAGCGAGAAGCCGCGCGCGCACGAATTGCGACGCGTGTCGCTCGTCTACATCAACGACGTCCATGCTCAGCTCGAACCTCATCCCGAGCTCTTCTGGTCCAGCGGACGCGACGAGTTCGTCCGCGATGTCGGCGGAGTGAGCCGCATCGCGACCGTGTTCAAGCGGTTGCGCGAGAGCCGGCCGGGCGAGCTGCTCTTCATCGACGGTGGCGATACGATCCAAGGCTCGGGCCCGGCAGCGTGGACACAAGGTAAAGTCGTGGTCGAGCCCATGAACGCACTCGGGCTCGATCTCGCCGTCCCCGGGAACTGGGCCGTTGCGTACGGCGCCGGGCCTTGGAAAGAGCGCGCCAACGAGTTCAGCCACCAGGTCGTCGCAGCGAATATGCTCGATGCCGCAACCGGCGAATTGCTCTTCGAGCCGTATGTCATCAAGGAGCGTAACGGCGTCCGTATCGGCCTGATCGGGTTTACCGAGCCGGACATTCCGACCCGCCAGCCACCCCACATGAGCGAAGGTCTCTCGTTTCGCGGAACCGAGGTTCTCCAACCTCTCGTGACGGAATTGCGTGAACGCCATCGCGTCGACGTCGTGGTGGTCGCCACGCATATCGGCCTCTCCAAGGCAACCCACTTGGCCGAGACGCTCGTCGGTGTCGATGTCGTCCTATCGGCCGACACGCACGAGCGCACGTACGAGCCGATCGTCCGCGGCGACACGTGGGTGGTGGAAGCCGGCGTGTTCGGTTCGTTCGTCGGGACGCTCGACCTGTTCGTCGATGGGGTCGGCAAAGTTGTCGACCGCGCCTGGCGCCTGATCGAGCTGCGTCCCGAGCTGTTCCCGGAAGACCCGGACGTGAAACGCGTCGTTGAGGATGCGCTCGCCCCTCACCGTGCCCGGATGAACCGTGTGATTGGCTACACCGACGTCTGGCTCGCCCGCTACGAGGTGCTGAACACACCGCTCGACAACATCGTCGCCAGTGCCATCCGCGACGCGACCGGCGCCGATGTCGCGCTGAGCAATGGCTTCCGATTTGCGCCGCCGACCGCGCCAGGGCCGATCACCGAAGCCGATCTCTGGAATTGGCTGCCGGTTCCGCTTGCGCTCAAGACGGGGCAGGCCACGGGCGCTCAGTTGAAGGAATACTGGGAGACCGAGCTCGAGAACGTCTTTTCCCGCGATCCACAAAGGTTGTTCGGCGGGTGGATGCCCCGCTCCGCGGGCACGACTCTGAACGTCGCGGTTCAAAATCCCGTCGGCGGTCGCGTCGGTGATCTCCTCATCGACGGAGCGCCGGTGCAGCCGCAGAAGACCTACACGCTTGCCGCAGGGAGCCGAAAAGGCGCTCCGGAGAACTCCGTTCACCGGGTCGAAGGGTGTCAATTCATCCGGCACATGTCGATCACGACGCACGACGCCGTGGAACGGTATCTGCGGCTGCACTCGCCGATCCGGACGTCGGGACTCATGCGCATTCGCTGCACGGACTGCTCCGGCATCATTCGTTCCCAGACCCTGGATCAGCTTCAGAAGGATATCGCCAATGACCACCACTAAGACGCTGAACAGCCGATCTGCGAGGCATACGTCGGCCTCCCATCTCATCGCCACCGCTGTCGCCTTCGTGCTCGCGATCGCATTTCTTCTCGTGGTCGTGGCAGGATCGGCGTGGGCGCCTGCGGGGGCGGCACCTGCCAGCGAGCGCGCCGTCCTCGGGATCGAGCGCGCTGGGTCCATCAAGGCCGTCTTCCAGATCACCAAAGATGAAACGACGGATGGCGTGCACAAGGGGTTGTTCGCTTTGAGGGAAATGCACAAGAGCTACGTCGCCGCTGGGATCGACCCGAAGCAGCTCGATCTTCGCGCCGTGTATCATGGCGATGCCGCCGACCATCTCCTCACCGACGAGGCCTGGAACAGATGGCGCAAGGAGACAGGCGGCAATCCGAGCCGGGACATCATCGCGGAGCTTGCGCAACTCGGAGTAACCGTCGAGCTGTGCGATTCACGGCGTGTTCAAAACGGCTGGTCGAAAGGCGATGTCCATCCCGACGTCGTGCTGGCAGCCAACGCGTATCAGCGGCTGATCGAGCTTCAGCTCGAAGGCTATGCCCATATCCGTTTCTGACCAAGAATAGGGATGAGGAGGAAGTCTCGCACGTTCGGCACCGCAGGAGGTTCCTATCCTGCTTGTGTCCCTTGGAAAGGCTGCGACCTGTGGTGTCTGCTCTCCTTGTGAAAGCAGACACCACCAAGCCCGGGACAAGGCGATCATCGATCGGCCCTGCGCCTCAGAACGCGAGTGTCAATTGCTCCCCCGCGATCGGAGCCCGATTTTTGCGCCCCAGCCAAGGCGAGCGGTCGTGCTGCTCAGCCAGCGTGAGGCGCGGAGCGATCCGGCCATCGCCGCTGAAAAGCGTTCGTAGGAGATCCGGACAATTGCATTCCCGGCTGCGGTGCAGCAGCACGATGTGGTCTGGCAGCCGGCGTGCGCTGTCGAGGATCGTACGGATGGCGCTAAAAGCCTGAGGATTGGAGAGATGGCCGCGGCCACCCGTGATGCGGCGCTTCAGGAACCATGGGCGACCACTGTTCGCCTGCATCTGAGGATCGTAGTTGGACTCGAGCGCGATACAATCGAGATCGCGGAAACGGTCGAACAGGTAACGTGGCACGTGTCCGAGATCGGTGGCATAGCCGATGCGATAGCTGAAGCCGTCGATGACGAAGCCATGGGACCCGAGCGTATCATGCGCGAAATGGATCGGATCGCACGTGAGACCGTCGATCGGCGAGAAGGGGGCCGTATCGAACGACCGGATGAGCGGCATGAGCTCCGGGCAACTTAGTGCGAGGCCGGCGACTTTGTTGACGTGGCAATGCACTGGAATGTTCAGGCGCAGGAGGGTCGAAGACCATCGGGGAGAGAAGTGATCTCCATCGAGGTGAGTGAGGCAAAGTGCCTTTATGTCGGTCAGATCGACGCCGGTTCCCTCCAGGCGTTCGGAGAGCGAGCGCGGACCGATGCCGGCGTCGACGAGCACGACGCCGCCCGGCGAGCGTACGACCGCCGCATTGCCTGCCGAGCCGCTGGCAAGGATGCACAGTTCGAGCGACATCGATCTCCCCGGATCTTCACATGGTCAATACTCGGCGGGTGGGCGCCCGCGCAGGATGTCTGCTGCGGAAATACGCCGATATTCTGGTGAGCCGTTGGCGGGAGGAAGGTGGCGATATTCCTCGCATTGAGGGAACCTCTATCGCACCGCGTCGAGGAAGCGGCGATGCCGCTGGTATTGGTCCAGCACGTCGTGGATCGGATCCTCGCGGCGCCAGCCCATCACATCGTAGTCCTGTCCCCCCTTCGCGCAGGTAGACCTCGGCGCGGTAGTAGCCGTCGTCCTCGCGCGGGCGCCGGCGAGGGCCCTCCTCGCTATGAGCCGCTCGCTCAGGGCGAGAGGTGGGCGTGCAACTTGGGACCCAACGGCACGATCCCATTCGGATTGAGCGCCTTGATAGAGTAATAACCGCGCTTGATGTGGTCGATGTCAACGGTCTCTCGAACGCCGGGCACGTCGAGCATCCGTGCGAGGTACGCCGTGAGTGCCGGATAATCGGAAATGGACCTAAGATTGCATTTGAAGAGGCCGTGATAGGCGACGTCGAAGCGAACAAGGGTTACGAACAGGCGGATGTCAGCCTCCGTCAAGCGCTCGCCGACCAGGAACGTTCGCCCCAGCAGATGCTCTTCGAGCGTATCGAGCATAGTGAACACATCACGAAATGCTTCCTCGTAAGCGAGCTGAGTGGTGGCGAAGCCGGCGCGATAGACGCCGTTGTTGAGAGCGGGATAGATGCGTGCGTTCCAGGCATCGATCTCCGATCTCAACGTGTCCGGATAAAGATCGACGGTCTCTTTGGCGAGCGATCCGAACCCGGTGTTGAACATCCTGACGATGTCGGCCGACTCGTTGTTGACAATGGTGCCCGACGCCTTGTCCCAAAGCACCGGTACGGTCGCCCGGCCGGAGAAGTGCCGATCGGCGCGGGTATAGAGTTCGTGAAGAAAATTGGCGCCGGTCACAGGGTCCGCGCCTGCAAAGCGCCAGCCCTGGTCCGACAGCTTGGGCTCGACGATCGTGACCTCGATCGCATCATCGAGCCCCTTCAGCTTCCGCGCAATCAGCGTGCGCGATGCCCACGGACAGATCAGCGCCGCGTAGAGGTGATAACGTCCGGGCTCGGCCGTGAAGCCGGCGCGTCCAGTCGGCCCCGCGTCGCCGTTGGGCGTAACCCAATTGCGGAAGCTCGAGGTCTGGCGCACGAACCCGCCTTTGGCGTCGGTCTCCTGCACCGGCTGCCACTCCCGGGTCCATTTGCCGTCGATGAGCATCGCTGAACCTTTCCTGTCCGCCTAAGCCGAGTGCGTCTTTACCCACGCGACATAGCGATCCATCCACTCTTGCAGGAACTGGCGGCTTGCGGAGCCGATGCTTCCGTCAGGCTCGAACAGATCATCTTTCATCTGCAGGAACGCTTCCGGCTGACCGAGTGTCGGCACGTCGAGATAGGCGAGAATGTTGCGCAGATGCTGTTGCGCGAGGGCGGTGCCGATCGCGCCAACTGAAATGCCCATCACACCGGCAGGCTTGCCACCCCATGCGCTCTGTCCGTAGGGCCGAGATGCGTGGTCAATCGCATTCTTGAGCACTCCGGGGATCGAACGGTTGTACTCCGGCGTGACGAACAGGAGGCCGTCGGCGCCGGTGATCTCGGCCTTGAGACGTTTTACTTCCTGCGCCGGGTTGCCGTCGTCATCCTGATTGTAGAGGGGAAGGTCGCCGATCTCGACGGTGCTGAATGAAAAGTCGGACGGTCCGAGCTTTGTGAGAGCGTTGGCGAGCTTGCCGTTGAAGCTGTCGCGGCGCAGGCTGCCGACAAAGACGGCGATCTTGGTGGTGCTCATCGCGAATCTCCTTTGATGGTGCCCGCAACATCGATCTCTTAACGTTCGATGTTGCGGTGCTTTCAGATCATTCGCCGCAGGACGTCGTCTTTCCTGAGGACGTGATGAACGAAGGCCATGCCGATGTGGCCGACAATCATGACCAGCAACATCCACGCGATCGGCGAGTGCAGGCTTCCGAGACTGGACATCCAAGGAATCTCGTTGCCTTTAGCGACGAGACGAATGCCGAAGACCGTCCAGCCATGGCCTCCACCGATCAAGGTGAGGATGCCGGTGACGGGTAACAATGCCATTCCGGCATAAAGCAGGACATGCCCTACCTTTGCCGGCATCGCGAGGGTTGGCTCCAGCTTGGGACGATTGTCGCTCTGCTTCGATGCCCAGGCGATGCGAAGCATGACCAGCGCCAACAACAACGTGCCGATGGCAACGTGCGCCGGCACCAGGGTCTGGCCGATCCAATGTTCCCCTTCGTCGATGCGGTCGAAGAACTTGAGCATCTGCCAACCGATCAGGAAGGCCATGCCCCAATGAAAGAGGCGGGAAACACTGCCGTATCGGACCGCAGAGTCGGCTCGCATGTTCTGGTTGGGTGCTGAATCCATGCTCAGATCCTCCTGGAAAACGATGGCGTGAGCCTAGATTGTGAACCAAAAGCACGGAACCAGCTAAAAGCAGCCAACACTTAATACAAATAGTGTAAGCTGGTGACGTGGATCGCGTGACGAGCATGCAGGTCTTCGTCCAAGCGGCGGCGGAAGGGAACTTGTCCAGCGCCGCGCGTCCTCTCGGGATGTGGCCGGCCATGGTGACCAAGCACGTCAACGCCCCCGAGCGGCGATTGGGAATGAAGCTGTTCCGACGTGCGCACTTGGCCGGCGGCTGTGGAATCCTGCACGGCAGTGACGACCATCGGAATGATCGTCAGCGGCTTCGAAACGCAAGTGACCTCGGCGGCCATTCCCACCTTCATCACCTGGGCCTCGATCTGATTGAAGCCGGCGACGAGATATGGGTGGCCGGCTCCGGCAGGAACGAGATTCCGGCAGGGACATCCGTCAGAGACTCGTCCGAGGTCCTGTCCTTCTTTGCGATATGATACGGATTGCTGCGTATGCCTCGTTCGACCTGGATGACGCAGCATTCTCCTGAATGTGTCGACCACTGATCGCTATCGTCTGTTGCTGCTTGAGCACAGGCCTGTTGAATAGTTGTGGGCGGGATTGACGCCGCATTGGTTGGGCCGCATTGCTCTGGGCTGACGGTCCCTTCACTGGGTGAATAGGGAATGCGGTGATGGCCAATCGGCCAGATGCCGCGGCTGCCCCCGCAACTGTAAGCGGTTAGCCTACCATCACAAAGTCACTGGGAAACTCCCGGGAAGACGATGGGGCGCAATTCCGCGAGCCAGGAGACCTGCCGTCAGCCGTGGTCACGCGTGGAACTTGTCAGACGGGGTGATCTGATGGGGACGCTTCAAACGTCTGAGGACGGTTTGGGGCTTCGTTTGCGCTGACGTGCCCCCTCTTCGTCGTGCAGGTCCATGTCAATATCGTCAAAGTCGAAACTGCTCTCACGAGCGGTCGTTGGAGCGTGTTCGAGCGCACCGGTCGGTGCCGTGCTTGTCCTGATGGCCAGCAGTATCCAAGCCGCCGCTCAGCAGCCAACGCAACAGGAGCAGCTTCCGCCCGTGACCGTGACAGGGGCACCGCCAAGCTCCGGTCAGTATATCGAAGACGGCGCTGGGTCGTTGACGATCGCACCACAGCCAGCCGGCTTCGGAGCCGCGCCATCGACCGCACCTCCCCAAAATCGCAACGACCCCGGCACGAATGGCTTCGTCGCTTCGCTGAGCGGCGTTGCGACGAAGGCTCCGGGCACGATCCTCGACACGCCACGCTCGATCTCGACAGCGACAAAAGCGGAGATCGAAGAGCGTAACGCGATGACCGTCAGCGAGGCGCTGCAGTACGCGTCCGGCGTCAATGCGTACTACTATTCCCATAATTTCGTGACGCGCGATCAGCATATGCTTCGGGGCTTCCTCGCGTATCAATTCGTCGACGGCCTGAAGCAGCACGACAGCAACTGGGGCATCGAGCCTTATGGCCTCGAGCGGATCGACGTGCTCAAGGGACCTGCGGCCAACATGTACGGCCAGGGCAGTCCGGGCGGCGTCGTCGCTCTGACGAGCAAGCGCCCGACCGATGAGGCATTCACCGAGGTCGTTCTCCAGGCCGGCACGCACAACAAGCTCCAGACCGGTGTCGATTTCGGCGGCCCGGTCGGAAACTCCGGCGTGGTGACGTATCGCCTGACGGCGATGAGACGGATCGCGGACGGCGAGGTCGACTTTACCGAGACGGATCGCGTCTACATCGCGCCCGCCGTGACCATCCGGCCGAGCAGCGCCACGAGCCTGACCCTGCTTTCGAGCTATCAGCATGATCCTTCGATCACGGCCCAGCAATTATTGCCGCGCTTCGGTTCCATTCTCCCGGGCCCGAACGGGCAATACATTCCGCGCGACAATTTCCTAGGCGAGCCTGGTTATCACGACTCGCATATCCGATCCTTCAAGATCGGCTACGAGCTCCGCCATCGGTTTAACGAGACGTGGTCGTTCGAGCAGGATGCGGGATACCGCAAGGTCGATGTTGCCCTTCGCGAAGTCATTCCAACGGGAGCGGTGTCGGGAACGAGGGCCGTTCGCCAGATCCAGAACATCGAGTACGAAATCGAGAACTACCAAGTTGACACCCGCTTGCGCGGACGCTTTTCGACAGGGCCACTCGAGCATCGACTTGTTGCCGGTATCGATTATGCCGCCATCCCCAACTATCAGGGACGGGGCGTGAGCAACACCGCTGCAAATCCGTTTCTGATCGATTTCTACAATCCCGTCCATGGACAAGCGCTATCCATTCCGGCGATCAACGACAAGCGCGACCAGGACGTCAAGCAGACCGGGATCTACATTCAGGACGAAATCTCGATTGCTGGATTAACCGTAAGCGCCGGCCTTCGTCACGACTGGGCCAGTGGGGATGAAACCAGACGCGTCGCTGGTGCGGACGGAGTGTTCGGTGCTGCCACGGTGACGCCCGTGGAGGATCAGGAACTCACGTACAATCTCGGGGCGATCTATCATTTCGCCAACGGCTTCGCTCCTTACGTGAGCTACTCGACGTCCTTCTTCCCGACCGTTGGCAGCACGGCAGGCGGCGCGCCGTTCTTACCGACCACCGGCGAACAAAAGGAGCTTGGTTTCAAGTACCAGCCTCGCGGTTTCAATGCTTTGTTCACCGCTGCCGTTTTCGACCTCGTCCAGCAGAACGTGTTGACGGCGGATCCGAACAATCCGGGACAGCGGATCCAGATCGGCGAGGTTGCCGTCCAGGGCGCGGAGTTCGAGGTGCGTGCGTCGCTGACGGACGGATGGAACGTTGCGGCTGCCTATACCTATCTCGACAGCGAGGTGACGAAAGTCAGCCGACTCGAGGCGGCCCGTCTGGGCAAGGCCTTTGTTTCCGTCCCCGAGCACTCGGCTTCGCTCTGGACCTCGTACACCTTCTCCGAGGGTGCATTCCGCGGCCTCACGCTCGGCGGCGGCGTCCGCTACTTCGGAAAAACCGCGGGGGATGCAGCCAACACGTTCTTCGCCCCGTCGTTCACGCTCTACGACGCCATGGCCCGTTACGACCTGGGCGTGTTTTCGCCCGAGCTCGAAGACTGGGAGCTCGCGATCAACGCGAAGAACCTCGCAGACGAGCGCTACGTGACGAACTGCGTTGCGGCGACAGCCTGCGTTTATGGCATGGGGCGGACCGTCGACGCTGCGCTTCGCATGCGGTTCTAAGTGCGCGGCGGGCAATGCCGCATCGCGTTGCCCGCCGCTTTTGACAGAGGCGCCATGGCTTCCTGCACATCATCAAAGCCGGACGAGATTTGGGGCGGACTCCATGCGGAGTTCGACAAGCTATTCGTCGGACCACTGCAGCACCTGCACGGCATCTTCGTCGATCGCGGTTGTGTGGAAGAGCCGACCCTTTCAGTCGTCGACCTGATGCGCGGCGAGCACCTCGCCGCCCTCGCCGAAGCGTTTTGCCGGGCGCATGGCGAGACGCCTCGGATCGCGATCTACTCGATCTGGTCGAAGTGGTATTTCGGCGCCGTTCTGCCGACCCTGATCTGCTCCGGAATCCTGCTCGGCAGGCTCCCTCCGTTCCGGCTTTCGGACATCCGCCTGGCGCTGGATGCAGACTACAAGATCAAGCGCGTCGCGGTTCCGAACGGAAAGAGCCTTGAGGTATCCGCAGGCCATGACGCGCGGTTCACGCCGCTCATCGAAGGCAATATTGAACCGTTCATCGAGATGTTCCATGGGCACACAGGCGTCAGCAGGCGCGTGCTCTGGAGCAATGCGGGCACTCTCTTCGAGGGCGTGGTGCGGCATTTGGAGAAAGTGGAAGGAAGAGCGCCTGGGATCGACGAAGGTCTGGCCCTCCTGAGCACGCGCGTATTTCCGGACGGTGCCAGGAACCGGCTCTATGAGCCGGTGACCTATCCGATGGTCGGCGGCGAGCGCGTGCGGCGAAGGCGCGTTTGTTGTCTTCGATATCAACTGCCAGATCGTCTCCTCTGTTGCGCCTGCCCCTTGCATGAAACAGAGCGGCGCGGCACCTCCTCCCCGCTACGGTCATCACAGGGGACCGGGCCGTGAGGGCCTTCGTCCGTGCGGCATGGGGCTATACCAAGCCATACTTCAGAGGCCGGTCGGGCACCGGCCCAATCCTGCTTTTGACAGCCGTCGTGGCGTGTCAGCTCGGATTCGTCGCCGCGGAGGTGGCCCGAAATCATTGGCGGAACGATTTCTTCCAGTCGCTCCAAGACAAGGACTGGGACGAGTTCGTGCGTCAGTTCTGGGTCTATCTCGCCATCGCGGCCGCGCTGATCCTGACATCCGTCTATCAGACGTATTTTTCACAGTGGCTCTCCATGCGGTGGAGGGAATGGCTCACGTCGCGCCTTCTCGATCGGTGGCTGCGTGACGGTGCACATTACAAGATCCGATTTCTCGACGGATCAGGCGACAACCCCGATCAACGCATCGCGGAAGATACCAAAAAGTTCGCGGTCACGGCCCTGTCCTTGTCGGTCGGGTTCCTCGGCGCGCTGGTCACGCTGGCATCTTTCGTCGCCATTCTATGGTCGATCTCGGCCACTGTAGGCATCACGCTCGGAGGGGAAACCTACGTCGTCCCGGGATTGCTGGTCTGGGCCGCGCTCGCGTACTCGGTGGTCGGGACACTTCTGGCCCATGTCATCGGTCGCGCGCTGATTGCTTTGAATTATCAGCAGGACAAAGTCGAAGGCAGCTTTCGCTTCGGTCTAGCGCGCGTTCGCAATTACTCGGAGGAAATCGCGCTTTTGGGGGGAGACAGCGCCGAGCGCCAGCACCTCGATGGGCGGTTCCGCGATGTTCTGCAAAACTGGTTTTCACTTATCCGCCGCCAAAAACTGCTCGGAATTTTCGCCGAGTTCTACAAGCATGCGTCGCTCTACTTCCCCTATTTGGTTCTGGCGCCGTTCTATTTTGCGGGTGAGATGCAGCTCGGTGTGCTCATGCAGGCCGGCTCTGCTTTCGCAACCGTTCGCACGTCTCTGTCGTTCTTCGTCACCGCGTACCGCGAGCTCAGCGAGTGGGTCGCGGTGACGCAACGCCTCTCCGGCCTGGATCAGGACTTGGAGCGTTTGCAATCGTCGCATTCTGCGGATGTCGAGAAGACGACCCTCTCGGGGCATGCCCTCATCTCGGTGCGCGGCCTGCGGGTGATGGACGGAGCCGATGGAAACTCGATCGGCGCTCTCGATAAACTCGATCTTGGCGAAGGCGATGCCGTCATTCTCCATGCAAAGTCCGGCACCGGAAAAACAAGTATTGTACGCGTCCTTGCAGGGGCCTGGCCGTATGCCGATGGCACGGTAAAGCTGTCGAACGGTAAGAGGATTATTGCGCTTCCGCAGAGATCCTATATGCCGGGCGGAACGCTCAAAGATTGCGTCACCTATCCGCACCAGGCAGAACACGTCACGGACCAGGCCGCTAAGCTGGCATTACGCGATGTCGGGCTCGGCCATTTGAGTGACCGACTGCACGATGAGAAGGTCGTCGAGACGCTTTCCGGAGGCGAGAGGCAGCGCGTCAGCATTGCCCGCGTTCTTTTATCCGATGCAGACGTCGTGCTGCTCGACGAGGCGACCTCAGCCCTGGAGCCGGGCGCACAGGAAGAGCTGCTGGCAGCCATACGCCGACGCTTGCCCCGAGCCGCGATCGTTGCGACCGCGACCTCCACAGCCGATCGCATTTCATTCGCTCCTCTTCAACGCGAGGCGGAGAGCTTATGAAAGCCCAGCGACCAAAAAAACTTCCGATGCTGATATCAAATTCGGTACCCGTTCGCCGCCATTTTCGGGTCAGGCGGCGCGGTGTCCGGTTCGGATCAAAAAAACCCGACGACGGAGAGTCACCCCACACGGTTCTGCAACTCCTCCAGCAGTCGCTCATTCCAGGCAAACAGGCAGCGAAAGCGCACGATCCCGTTTTGGGTTGTCTCAAGATCGACGGTTTTTAGAACGTAAGCCAGCCGCCCCAGCGTGCAAGCCGTCACCTCGTGGTAGGGAATAATTAGATCCGAGCCGTCTTCCTGGAGCAGAGCATTCGAGTGGCTGATCGAGAAACGCACATGCTCGTCGGAAAGCGTAACAGTGCCGCGAATCCAGTTTCCATAGCGATCCGTGAATCTCAGGAGAGCGCGAGGCTGGCGGCCCTCGATGAGGGCGTTGCACATGTAGCTGATCGGTTGCGGCATCCGTACTCCACAAGGTTCGAATAAATTGGGCATGATTTGCTTGAAGAACATACGGTCATTATCGGCAAATGATGCCGGTCTCACGGATGTTTGTCGATATTGACGGGGAGAAGAGATGACCGGCTCAGACAAGACGCTGTGGATCTTCTCGCGCCGCGTGCTCTATCGGCGAAATCCGATCTCATGGAGTGCCCGACTCCCGAGACGGCAATGACCAAGAACGCCGGCCCCTTAAGAGCGCTCTGCTGAGAGTGCGTCTTTCCGGTCTATCCCAACTGTTCTCCTAAGAAATCGGCAAGCGAGACGCCTGCGAGCAACGATAGCGGGAATCCTGCTCGTATGCCGATCTGGCAAGTGATCACATATGCGTGTGCCAATGTTCCTCGTCTCGCAGAGGGTTTCCATGCGTAGGAAAATCGATCACACTGCATGGATGAAGCGCGATGGCATCTGCATTTTCATGAGCGCGGCAAACCGTTCCCGGATCACGTCCATGATCGAGGGGTCCATCCGACGGGCTTGGTTCGGATTGGTGTTGCTTTCCCTTCTATCCATTGTTGCGCCCATCCCCACAATCGCCGGCGATCTCGATCGTGTGCAGGTTATCGGAGAGATCGCCGCTGCGAAGCCTGGGCAGGCACCCGACCTTACCCGGAGCAACCTCGCCGGCCTGGATCTGTCGGGTATCGACTTCAAGGGGGCCGACTTGTTCGCCGCGAATTTGAGCGGTACGAAGCTCAGCGGCGCAAATCTCGCACATGCCAACCTCACGCGTGCCGTGCTGACGGATGCGGATCTGTCTAACGCCGACCTCAGGGACGCCGACATGTTCGCCGTCATGATGAGCAATGCTAATCTCACCGGCGCCGATCTGTCCCGCGCGCGCATCATCGGCGGGCTCAATAATGCACGACTTGATGGCGCAAAGCTCATTGGAGCCGATCTCGGGTTCGATCCCACAAACGCAAACATGGCGCCGCCAAAGGTAGACCTCTCAGGCGCCGTTCTTGACGGTGCAGACCTTACGGATGCAAATCTCAGAAATGCGTTGTTGGAATATGCCAAGCTGCGGGGCGCGCGTCTGGTCAAAGCTCGCTTGAACTGGGCGAAGCTTGCGGGCGCCGATCTCACCGGCGCGGATGTGACGGGAGCGGACCTATCCAATGCCGACCTCACCAACGCAGCCTTGGTCGGCATCAAAGGGGCCGACAGTGTGAGCGGGTTGGAGTTCGATACGGCACGGTAGCGCAGCCATTTTGCGACAGCAGCTCGACATGGCTTCCGCTCTCGACCGGAAAATCCAGCTCCATAAAAGGAGGGCGGACGTTCTCACGTCCCACGCCGGGCCGTGGCCTCGGACGGCGCGTATCGCAACGGCTCAAGTGGCGCGCGTTCCATGGAGCGGCTCGGCGCCAGCTCTGCACCTCGAGGCAGACCTGCCGACTGCAAGGCTCAACGTGCGCCGACCGATAGGTGCCGACTTCCGTTCTGGGGCGCAGAAGAAAAGCACCTCCCGAGATCGGTGGGGTAAGTTTCGGGGGGGGGCAGACGTATCAAAATGTACGACAGTTGCGGAAGTACAAGATTGACGTCGTGAAAATGGTGGGCGGTACTGGGATTGAACCAGTGACCCCACGCGTGTGAAGCGTGTGCTCTCCCGCTGAGCTAACCGCCCGTCCGGGGAACGTCCCCGTCCATGGTCCTGCGGAATGCGGGTCGGGAAGATCCCGGCGCAAGACGACGCCGTTATGCGAGTAGCGTCCCCGGCCTGTCAAGCTCAGGCAGCATCCGGGCGGAGGGTCACCTTTTCGATCAGGAAGCGATGGACGCCCGATGCTGCGCTTTGGCGGACCAGGCGATGCCCCGTCGTGCGGCAGAAGGCCTCGAAATCGTCCGCCGCCCCAGGGTCGCTGGCCAGCACCTCCAGCACCCCGCCCGGAGCGAGGCCGGCAAGCGCCTTGCGCGCCTTGAGGATCGGCAGCGGACACCGAAGGCCGATGGTATCGAGGGTAGCGGATGCCGGGGCGGGTTCCATGGCACGTGATCTCCTGCCCAGGCCGACGCGAACCGAGGCCCAGTTGCCGGATAGCTAGGGTATCGGAAGCCTCTCTGCAATGGCGGATGCAACCGGGCAGGATCTTGCGCGGGCGAGGGGCCAGTGCCACGGTGCCGCGCCTGCGCGCGACTCCGAGGCGGCGGCACCGGCAGATAACCAAGAGCGGGGGCTCGGAGCGAGGGGAAGCCGGCGGCTCGCCGGCTTGCATGCATGGCTGACGACGATGTGCCGCGCCGATCCTTTTGGCTTTCGTTCGGCCTCGACCGCTTGGGGTTCGTGGCCCTGAGGGCCCCCTACGCCGTTCTCGCACTCATCCTCGTCCTGACCGGGCTCGCACTCGTCGGCGTGGCGAAGCTGCGCGTCGACGACAGCCTGTCGGAGCTGTTCCGCGCCGATACGGTCGAGTTCCGCCAGTACGAGGACATCGACCGCCGCTTTCCGTCGAGCGAGTACGACGTGCTGGTCGTGGTCGAGGGGAAGGGGCTGCTTGAGCCGGCCGGCATCCGGGCCTTCCGCGACGCGGTGATCGAGCTGCAACTGACCGACGGCGTCGGCGGCTTGGTTTCCATGCTCTCCGCCCGCACGGCGCCCGACGAGAACGGTTATGCCGCCCCCGTCGTCCCCGACGAGTTGCCCCCTGACGCCGCGGGCTATGCCGCCGTCATGGCCGCGCTCAAGGAGAACGACATCGTCAAGGACAAGTTCTTGTCCGCGGACGGTGAGTTGGCGCTCATCGTGATCGCGCTCGACCGCAAGGCGGTGTCGGACCTTTCGGCCCGCACCGTCATCGGCGGTATTCGGGAAACGGTGGATCGCGAGCTCGCGGACACGGGCCTCGCCGCGAAGCTCACCGGCGCGCCGGTGATGCAACTCGAAATCCGCAATGCCGTCGAGCGCGACCGGCTGATCTACAACGGCCTCGGCTTCCTCGCTGGCATCCTCGTCGCCTACCTTTTCTTCCGACGCCTCTCGCTGACGTTGATCGCCGTGCTCGGGCCCGCGATCGCCATCTGCTGGACGCTGGGGGTGCTCGGCCATCTCGATTTCCGCCTCAACGTGTTCATCAACGTGATCACGCCGCTGATCCTCGTCACCGGCTTTTCGGATTCGATGCACCTCGTGTTCGCGATCCGGCGCGACATCCTTGCGGGCGTCGATCGCGTGCAAGCGGCCCGCAACGCGGTGCGCGACGTGGCGCCAGCCTGCCTGCTGACGGCGATGAACCAGGCGCTCTCTCTCGTAGTGTTCGCGTTCGCGACCTCGGCACTCATCCGCACCTTCGGCCTCGCGGTGCTGATGGCCGTGACGATCACCTACGTCACCGTTGCCGTCGTGGTGCCGGTCCTCGCCGCGATCCTCATTCGCCGCGAGCCGCCGGCCGCCGTCGATCCGCGGGTGCGCGAGGAGGGCGGAATCGGCGTGCTGCAGCGCGCGACGACCGGCATCATGACATTCGTCGGCGCACGGCCGCTCCTGTTCGTCTTGGCCGGCCTCGCGGCCGTTGCGGCGACAGGCTATGCCTACGTCAACCTGAAGCCCATGTATCGCCTCGCCGATCAGGTGCCGGACCGCGAGCAGGCGCTCGCCGCCACCGGCAGCCTCGACACCAAGCTGACCGGCGCCAATCCCGTCCATGTCATGATCGAGTGGCAAGGCGGCCACGGAGGTGCCCGCGCGCCCGTCGGCCTCTACGATCCCGCGACGCTCGCCGTCATTGCACGCGCCCACGAGGTGCTTGAAGGCCAGGCCGGGCTCGGCAACGTGTGGTCGCTCGAAAGCCTGCGCCGCTGGCTGCGCGCGGCGGGCGATCCGAGCATCGAGACCGTCCAGAAATACGTCGGCCTCTTGCCCGAGCACCTCGTGCGCCGCTTCATTGCGGCCGACGAGCAGGCCGTGCTCGTGACCGCGCGCCTCCCCGACATCGACGCGAGCGAGATCCTGCCTGTCGTGGACGAGATCGACCGCGCACTCGCCCCCGTCCGCACGGCGAACCCCGACTATCGGATTTCGGTAACGGGCCTCCCTGCCATCGCCGCGCGCAACTCTGCGCTCCTCATCGGCGAGCTCAACGTCGGGCTCGTCGGCGACATCTTCCTGGTGTTCATCTTCCTCGCGGTGGCGTTGCGCTCGATGCTGGTCGGCGTGGCGGCGGTGCTGCCCTCGCTGTTCCCGATTTTCGTGACGGGAACGCTGCTCTACATGACGGATCAGGGGCTTCAGTTCGCATCCATCGTCGCCATCGCGGTAGCGTTCTCGCTCGCGATCGATTCGACCATCCACTTCCTCAATCGTTTCCGGCTGGAAGAGGACCGCCTCGGCGCCGGCCCCGGAAGCGAGCAGGAGGTCTTGAGACGGACCGCACACCATATCGGCCCTGTCGTCGTCCTGACGACGATCGTGCTGGCGCTCGGCCTCGGCGTGACGGTTCTGTCCGATCTGCCGTCGCTCCGCCTCTTCGGATTGCTCGCGGCGGTCTGCCTCTTCGCATCGCTGTTCGCGCAGCTCGTCATCCTGCCGGCGGCCGTCTCCCTCTACCGCCGCTGGTTCCCGCTGAAGCCCGCAGCGTGACGTGCGCGGTCGTTCACCAGTTCTCGCGCCACAGAGGATAGGCCATCGCGCCGCGCGGAATGGTGATCTTGCCGTCGCGGCCGACTTCACCGCCGCCGCCAAGCTCGGCAGCCAGCTTGCTCGCGATATTGACCTTGAGATTGGCGTTGGCCGCGCTCGTGTATTTGATCTGGTATTCGAAACGCCCGACCGCCTGGCGCACGATCTGGAATTGGAAACGGCTATCGTCGCCCTTCGGGTTCGCCGAGCCGAGGCACGCTCTGCGCAGCGCGGCAAGCTTGTCCTCGGTGTATTCGTAGATCGTGCCGGTGAAGGTGAGCGTCACGTCCTCGACGTACGAGCCCTTGAAGCTCGCGTTGAGCAGGCTGGCCCAGCCGGCGGAAAGCCCGAACGTCTTCTGGTCGCGGACGGCGAACGCCGCGCTGTCGAGGTTTTCCTCGATGCCGTCCTTGTCGAAGGGGGCCCGGCAGCGCACGACGTTGACCTTGAGCAGCTTCTCGCCCGTGCGCTGGTAGGTGCGCTTGTCGAGATGTCCGCGCGCAATCGTGCCGGGTGTGTAGGCTGCGAGCGGCGGGCTCATGCGAAAGACGTTGAGATTGTCGGCAATGGCGTCGGCATGGGCGATGTGCGGAGCACCAAGGCACAGACCGAGCGCGCAAACGCTACGACGCACACGACGCATGACACTCCACCCCGCTGACCCGAGCCTGAGGTAGATGTACTGGCGAGCGGGGGGCGCCGGCAATTGGCAGCACACTGAATTGCGTGGCCTGTGTGCTGTCCACGCCACGATGCGCCCCCGGTTCACGGCGAGAGGCCGAAAACGAAAATGGCCGCGGGGGCGCCGCGGCCATTCACACTTTCTCGTGTGCGCGCCGTCAGTTGACGCGCATGACCTCGACGAGATTGTCGGAGAAGCTCGGGCAGCGGCCGAGGCCGCCCCACTCCTGCGACGAGATCGAGTTGACCGACCCGTCCGAGCGGTTGAGCGAGCGCCAGTACCCGAGCGTCGCCACCACGATGCCGGGGTTCACGTCGTCGGTGACGCGCGCCACGCCCTCGAAGTCTCCGCGCCCGTTGTAGACGCGCACCGGATCGCCCTCGCGGATCGAGCGCGTCGCAGCGTCGTGCGGCGAGATCATCACGAACTGCTCGCCCTGGCCTTTGATCTTGTGCGGCTCGTTCGCGTAGCACGAGTTGAGGAAGCCGTGGCTCTTGGGCGAGATGATGTTGAGCGAATAGAGCTTCGCCTGCTCGGGATTGGTCTCCGGCGTCTCGCGCGGCGGCACATAGCCCGGCAGCGGGTCGACGGGCGTGCCGTCCTGCTCGCCTTCGTACATCGCGCGGAACGGCCCCGCGACGAAGTTCTTGGCGTCGTGCAGCAGGAACTCGACCTTGCCCGACGGAGTCGGGAAGTTGCCCTCCCTGTGCGGCGTGCGCGTGTCGGCCGATCCGACGTCGAGCTTATAGTAGCCGTGCGTCTTCATGTACTCCATGTCGATGCCGCCCATCTTGGGATCGTCCCAGTTGATGTAGGCGGCGGCCAGCTCGCTGTCGGTCATCTGGAAGACGGGGTCGTCGAAGCCCATCTCCGCCGCCAGCAGGCGCCACATGTCGCTCGTCGGCTTGCATTCGCCGGGCGGATCGACGGCCTTCTGATTGTACGTCAGATAGAGGTGGCCCCACGACCACATCATGTCCTCGGCCTCGCCCGCCATCGCGGCGGGCAGCACGATGTCGGCATACTTCGCCGTATCCGTCATGAAGTGCTCGGAGACGACGGTGAACAGATCCTCGCGCTTGAGCCCCGCGACGATCTTGTTCGTTTCGGGTGCCTGGCTCACCGGGTTGGTGCAGAAAACGAACAGGCTCTTGATCGGCGGATCGAGCTCCATCTCGCCCGTCAGCGCGGCGCCGAGCCGGAGATTGTTGATGACGCGCGTGCCGGGCTTGATCCAGTCGGGGCGCGCGGCCTTCACCCAGTCGACCGGGAATTCCCAGATCGGCATCTGCAGGAGACCGCCGCCCACGTGCTTCCACGAGCCTGCGAGAGCTGGCAGCGCGCACACCGCGCGGATCGCCTGCCCGCCGCCGGCCGAGCGTTCGAGCGCGACGCCGATACGGATGGCCGACGGCTGCGCTGTCGCGAACTCGCGCGCGAAGCGGGCGATGTCGTCCTCTTTCACGCCCGTGATCTTCGCCACGTACTCGGGCGTGAACTCGGCCGCGCGTTCCTTGAGCTCCGCATAGCCGTAGGTATGCTTGTCGACCCACTCCTGATCCACCAGGCCCTGCTGGATCATGGAGTTGATGAAACCCATGGCCAGCGCGCCGTCGGTGCCCGGCTTCGGGCAGATGTGCCAGTCGGCGGCCTTCGCCGTGCGCGAGCGGAAGGCGTCGATGACGACGACCGTCGCGCCGCGCTTCTGCGCTTCGAGCACGAACGGCCAGTGATGCAGGTTGGTGGAGATCGAGTTCGACGCCCAGATCACCACATACTTCGCATGCACGAAACTTTCGGGATCGACGCCGCCCGTCGGGCCGACGGTCAAGAGCCACGCGGTGGACGAGCCCGAGGCGCAGAACGTCTTCTCGTTGACCGTCGTGCCGAGGCGATTGAAGAACGGATCGCCCGAGTTGATGCCCTGCACGAGGCCCATGTTGCCGAGATAGCTGTA